>Ga0207433_10000331_pt1 | contig 108587 bp, 85 predicted proteins | sample YelNatPaOPGAMG01_FD_187559 | JGI IMG/M metagenome (GOLD analysis project Ga0207433, IMG submission 187559) | Hot spring thermophilic microbial communities from Obsidian Pool, Yellowstone National Park, USA - OP-RAMG-01 (SPAdes) (version 3) | ecosystem: Environmental > Aquatic > Thermal springs... | reverse complement strand
AGGCATATCATAGGAAAGAATTTGTGGATGGATGTCGGAGGCTAAACATAGTGCCGCATGTAGCTTGTAAGGATGGAGTAAGGGTCAGTGGTTTGGATGGACGGACGACGAGCAAGGAAAGTTACCGGCTCAGCCAGAGGATTCGCAAGCGGGTTGAGGAGATCTTTGGATGGATTAAGACAGTGGGAGGGTTACGGCGAAGTCGGTATCGAGGGTTGGAGCGGACGCAAGCGTGGGGATATTTTGTAGTAGCTGCATACAATCTATTACGGATGGCGCGTTTGAGTTTGGGAGCAGTTAGTTAAACAGTCAGGATTTGGTACTGATAGATGCTTCTGAGGGTTAAAAAGCCCTTACTGAGGCAGGAGATATTGACATTTGGGGTGAGCAAAAAGCACAAATATTGGCTTCCAATCAACTCTGTGGAGACAAATATAAATCATCAGGATTAACTTGCCCTGAAAAAGGCCTTTTTTCAACATCCTGATATGATTTATTTCGGAAGCTTGTCTTTTAGAACTTCAATTAACAAATCTTGGCCAATGAGTATAGTCGAGCTAGCCGGCAAATCAGGTCTGCTATTCAACTACCACGTTTTAGGAAACCGGGTAATTGGCTCGACACCTTTGCTTAGAAATCATTCTTTGGTTGAATTTTATCCTAAAGACCAGGATGCTCCGGTTATCCCATTGTCGTCCTGGGGCAACACCGCAAAGAGATTTCAGAAAAGCAAAACTACTATTTAGCGATAGCTCTGATGAACTTTATAGACCTATCAATTGGAACAATAATTTCATTTATATTCGTTTCGAATCGGTTTGTAGAGATAGAGGACCAATCAACCAAATTAGAAGAAACCTGGATCAGATAGTTTCTCCCTATCTGACCTTTTATCCAGACTCGTGCTTGGTTTTTCTCATTGAGTGAGATAGAAAGTCGTGCAGCAGTTTCAGGCGTAACGGGTAATTGCTGAGGCAAATAAATGTTAGCGACAAAAGCTGCATCCAGTCCTTCAGAAAACGCAGAATCTTTCACATATCGCCACTCCAAAGTATTTGTGCCTGCATCAAGTTTAAATCGACAATTTTGCCATCCTGTTTCGCCTGAGAAAGTCTTTATCAAAACACTATTAACTCTAAATTCAAGTTTGTCCCAACCCTCTTCTGAACTCACCTTATAATCAAAAGACCCTGTTCCACTAGAGGTAACAATAACTAACTTCAATGAAGTAGATTGATTGTCTTTAATTATTCCCGAACGAACAGCATATGTGGTTTGAGGTGGGACTTCATTTGTTTGAATGAACCACTGAGCATCTCCGTAAGTTGACCAGCCGGATAAATTAAATTTTGCAGAGTCAAACCTTTCGGTGAAATTCTTAACTCTGAACTGTGCAGCTAAATTTAGATCTGAGTTTACCTTTATTTTCATTGGATTCATTGATGAATAAATACTCCCCGACCAACCAACGAACTCAAAATCATCGAAAGGAATAGCAGTAAGTGTAATCTCGGTGCCAGCTGCATAAAAGCCACTAGACGGAGTAACCTGTCCTCCAAGAGGTTGCTGTATATTAACCATGTAAAAATCTGAAGAAGGCTCGAAGTTGTAAGTTAAAACCACTGACCCAGTTTCTCCACCATAGCCATCCACAGCGATGAAATAATCTATGTTTTTTAATACAGGAACTGTTAATTTGCTATATTTATTTTTCTCGTCGGCGTCATCGTTTTGAGCCACTGAAACCAGGTTTGTCATATCTATGTTAGTAGATATTGATGGTGCATTATTAGTGTAAACGCCCAAAAGTGTATCGAATGTCGAACCCAGAGTAGAGAGGGTTAATAAACCATTGCTGGGCGAATTAAATTTATACCAAATCGAGTGTCCGCCTTCGTTGTAGCCGTGCAATGGTTCACCAGGATCTTTCGTGGCTCGACCATTGATAGCTATTTCCTTACCGCTGTAATCTTTTAAAAGAATAGCATTGAATATCCAGTCATTCGTTGGGTTAAGATATAATACAGTTAAGTTTTGAACAGCCCCGGTATTGCCGGCATAGTCAACAGCGTAGACTTTTACTAAATTAGTCCCCGGTGGCAAATCGAGTACCTTCGCCCACTGTATTGTTCCATCTGCTTTTACTGGAGTAAGCGAATTCACCTGAAGCATTACTTTCGCGACACCAGAAGCATCCCAACCCGGGTCCATAGCTGTACCGCTAAATAACACTAAATTTGTTGAAAACAATCCTCCATTTTCCGGAGTCTCAACGGTGACAATAGGCTTATTCGTATCAGGTAATGCACCGGGAATAATTCTTAATCTATAATTTCCAACGTCGTTTGTAGTTTTTCCGGCAATTACGATTCTATAAGTTGTCCCAGCAGTTACATTTAAATTTACCAATGCTTTTTTACCTGTGATAGCATTATCAATTGCTACAGCATTTTGAGTTAAATTCGAAAGAACCGTCCCTGTATAAATACCAAGTACACAGCCAAATTCTGTACCAGATGTGTCAAATAACACATTAGTTGAATACTGAGGAGACCATGTAAACCAAACCGATGCTGCGACCTGAGCGACATTGCCATGTTGAGGCTCACCCGCCTCCATAGAAGCATAATTATTAGTACCGGTAATTAAACCGCCAGATGCCTGAATTTTCCTTGCAAACTTAAATTTATCATTTTCAGGTCTTGGCACGATTATATAATCCCGCTTAACAACATTTGTAAAAGGAACACTTACGGTTTCTCCTGACTCATTAGTAGTTGTTAGATCGAAGCCGGTTACTGTGAAATTAAAAGGCACACTCATCCAATTAGTTATCTCAGGAATAACTAAATTACCGGAATATATCATATCTCCGGCTTTCTCATCAGGTGGATTGCCATTATCATATAAGTAAAGTCTATTAGGTCCAGCACCTATATTATACATCACATATACGTTAACATTTGAATAAAGTACGATAACAACCTGGTTAGTAACATTTCCACCATCGCCACCAGGTTCAACCACTATATTCGTCTTTGTTAGCGGAGGCAGGGTAGCCTTTAGCAAATTAGTACTCTCAGACACAAGAATGAAATTATTTGTCGGTGAGACATTAAAATTACCAACTCCAATCTGTTGTTGGGCTTGGGAAATCAAACACTGAGCAAATGCAAACACTAAAAGGATAATTACATTTATTTTTTTCATGTTTTATCAGAGCCTGATTGTTTTCTTTTTTTGAGCAGACTTATAAGTTTCAACATTTTTAATCATTTCCAAAGATGGAGACGACTCTATGGTACATCATAACGCACCCTATAAAATCGAATTAAGTTAGGTTGCGTTGGCAATGGATCAACAATGGAAATTATTTTATTCGTTGATGCTGGGTTAACTGTAGTGCCAAGCAAATTCCAGGGCCCAGCGATTAGGTTTGTCGAATATTCAACATAGTATGTAACTTGCGGAGTTGCGTTCCATGAAATTGCAACTCCCTTTTCAGGAGCATTAGTTATGATAATATTTCTAACTCTAACCCCGCTAAACGGATCAGCATCTAATCCATTAACTATGCCATCGCCGTCAGAATCAATTGTAGTGCTTGTTCTTAAGGCCTTATTAACCTGAATCACCTGTCCGTTACTTAACACCACGTTAGTTGAACTATTAGCACCTGCGTAAGATCTCACCCAGCGCAATTGCCCATTGCAAAGACCATCGAGTTTCTCCTCTGATATGTTTGCTGCCGCAAAGTAAACAACCATGCCTGGACTTATAGAGATTGCATCTACTGGCTTAGATGAACTAATCGCCGACATGATGTTCGTGTATGTGTATCCCATAAATTCCAGATAATCGACGTATATTGCGTTGTTTGTGCCTTCAGGTTTGAAAATAAACCTACTATAAAGTTCGCCATTTAACGTCAGACTACCCACCGATAGATTATTCGAGTACCCAAGAGGAGAAGCCCCCATATTTTTACCAGGCCATAAAATTGTTGGCATAGCGAATTTGGTTGCTGACGCCTCTATAGTTGTCCCCGTGAGATCACTTTGCGCCGGTAATTTATAAACCTCTATACCGTCGGAAACAAACCAATAATTGTTTGCGCCGGGTCCACCGTCAGACAACCTGTTTGTAACGGTTAGTGAAAGTTTACCACAAACGATTGTAGAGTTTCGACCTTTTAACTCCTGAGCCTGAATATCAACCTGCGAACCAGCAGAAAGAAGACCGTTATCCAGCTTCAAAATATCACTGACAATTTTTGCACCACCTTCAACAAACAATATCCCGGGGAAGGCACTAATTTTAGATCTAGTGTAGAATTCACTGCAGACTATGTTTGAATTGTTAATAAAAGTCTGTAACGGTTTTTCCCTGTAATAGCCAACCTCAAATGTCGCATTATTATAAATTTCGCCGTTATTAGTTAAGTATAACAAATTCGGAAAATTAGTGGACGTAAAACTTTTGATCATGTCTGAGCATGTTAGTATTCCATTAGTATTAATTAACAGCCCCTGAGAAGTACACAGAAAAGAACGTGTAACATTAACATTAGCATTTATGATTGAGTTGGTACTACGTAATATAAGACTATACACATTAACCGGTTGTTCGCCAACCAGCTGATGGTCTAAGAAAAGCACAACAAACTTAACGTTTACATAATTTGTAGAACCATCAGGTTGTACCTCCAATAAATTATTTGTCCAAACTCCAGTCCATGCAGATATTTTACCTAAAAGCCGTTTAACTGACATTTGAACAGTATTGGTCTCAATTGAAATTGTGCCGCTTTTAGAATTTAAATCCATAACAAGTATAGGTGAGTTACAGATTAATTCGCTGGAGTTAATTAAGTTATCGGTTTCAATTGTAACCATAGAAGAACTAACAAATCTGGTACGAGACAGGTCAAGGTTTTCAGCTTTGACCGATATCCGGCCTGGATTATTTGTAGGATCGGTCAGCGCCGGGTTTAGATCCAGTCCAGTGATCAAACCTAAATATGAACTTATTTCACCTCCATAATTGCTCTGATAATCAGAAGGCACTGTATATGACCCAACATAATAACTGTATGCAGTATAGAGATTATTAGAAATAATTTGAGTTTCGTAATTTGTTCCCATGATCAAGTCATCAGAATAAGGAATGCTGTTTGTTGGAGAAAATTCGTAAGCAAGCAAAGGTCTTTTAGATTGTAAAAGATTATAATTAAAAACATCTATAACTTGACCGTTCATGTTGGTCATAAATCTTAGTCCGTCCTGAATACCCTGAGTATCGATGAAATAAATAAAATTCGTATAATTTTCCATATTGATTATATCAAAGTCCGGCAGCTCCCAAATCGCGACAGCAGTTGCTCCTCGTGATATCCGGTCAGGAATAAACCCCATTCTAAAGGTACCTGCATTATCCAAAAAATTAGTAGGAGCATATATTATCTGTATGATCCGATTCGTTGGACCAATGATATTAGTATATGCTATAGCTCCATAATTTCCATTTGTAAAAGAAGAAGGCAGATAAACAGATCTTAAAAATCGATTTCCTTGATTCTGAAGGTCATTCACTTCGTGCCTAGGTGTAACCGGTAACGGAAACGAGAAATTATCCAAATAAATATTAAAAGCGTTTGTAGACATAGAGTTGTTTGTACCAGCTCCAACATAAATTGGCACGCCCAGATAAGAAGCGCCTGATGAGAGTCCAGTCGCAATAGCCCCACCTGTTAGGTCGACATTCTTTCCATTAACTTCAGCCAGACCTTCGGCGTAATTATAACCCTCACTTCCACAGTATATCATTCCATTATGAACAACATTTGTTGCGTTGATTTTGACGATGTATCCTTGTATTAAGCCTTGGTTAAAAAATGAATTAGCTGGATACCGAAAAGCATTAGTTACAAAATCAAAAATAAAACCAGTATCCGAGATCATTGTACCAGTAGCCAGATTTGTAAAATATAAGGTGTTTTGCGTATCAAATGGCGGATCGAGTATATTTCCAAGCCAGAAAAGTGTGCGTGACATCGAAAATTCAGTAAAGGATAGATCTATGGTACCACCATTGACAAAAGCGGTAGCATCGACAACCGGTGTTGTGTTAATATAGCCAAAATTTTGGAATAACGGACTTGTATCAGCTCTTCCTATAACCAAGGTCAATATCAATATTGCAAAAATCGATTTAATTTTCATATCTATCTCACTGATTAATAACCAAGAATTTTTTCAAGCTCTCTCCAACTCCTGCTGGATGGATAAACGATTGGTTCATTCGTAGAACCATCAAAACTTCCCCAGACAAAGAAAATGTTCATTCCAGGGATTGAATCAGCCTCAGTAGTCTCCATTTCATTGTAATAAATTGGACCTAATTTTTGTAATGTAATTCGAATAGGTGAAGTAATAATACCCGGTCCAAATGTATTCTGTGCATTACCCGGAGCATTAATTGCAGAGTTATTTACCCAATTAGCCGCATCAGTTCTTAGATCAGCTAAAGGCGAATGATCCGAAAAGCCAAGATCTGCTGCACTAAACACTATGTCTGGCGCATAATTGATTAATTGAATAGGCTGCTCACTCCAGGTAACACCATTAGTTGAATAACGATCATTATAGCTATTAGTTATTGCGGTAGGGATTTGATTCAATACTGGATCATATTCTACTCTTCTAAATATAATCTTTTCAATCCCACCGCGGTATGCAGCATTCACATAATTAGTACCCGAAATAATATTGGTAAGTCCTAAAAAATTTGTACCAATATAATTGGAGTATCCAACCGGTACCCACGGAAAGTTTAAACCACCAGTTACATTACTGACTAATGTCTCGACTACTACATTCTGACGTCTCAACAAATATCGTAATCCGCCAACGTCATCTCGGGTTAGATTCATTGCATAATACCCAAGCATTTGATATAAGCCAGCCAGTGATGTATATGTTGGTTTCAGTGGATCAACTGAGTATTCTACAGCATCTGCCTGATGAGGAGTTGCTGAATGGACTATCTGGTAGGTATACAAGGTTCCATTGACATATGAGGATGGCTCGAATGTATCAGGATCAAAATTTCTTTTAATAACCCAATAATATCTAATATCCTGGTCTCCTACAGTCACGTGCCAATGATCGCGCAAACACCATGTAAACCTCTCTGGTTGAGCTAATCCTAATTCCTGTAATAATTCTGCCATAATGAAAGTTTTCATATCTGTTAATAGCAATGACCTTGCCTTACTATTTAATCTATATGCACTGAGTGGATATTTTTGAAGGTCTATTTGTGATGCAGGCGGCAGATCATTAAATACTTTTATAGCATCCTCTACAGCTTTTATCCCATAAGCACCAAAAAAATTAATGAATGACGCATCAAACGCATAGGTAATCACAGGAATATTCCATCTATAGAATTCACCAATTTGCATAGGTCCGCCGATATCACCACTTAAGCCATAAGAAAGTTCTGTTGTTTGCCAACCTGCCAAGGGCCCTAGCAATGAAAAAGCCTTCGTGTTTAGACTGCACACGAACATTATCAAAATAATTGAGACTAATTTTAATTTTCGAAACATAGACTGACCTTAATTTTATCTTATTCGTATTACTCTGAAAAACGCATTATTATTGGTTAAGTTCAATGTTATAAAATCCAGGTTACCTCTTGCAAGTCTAGGAGATCCTACGTTTTCCCAAGACTTCATATCTGATGAGGACTGTATCTGATAAATACACCCTTGAACAGTGTTCCAGGTTAACACCCTACCCATGGAATTGCTAGATATGTTTAGTTTCAAAACACTTTGAGGATCGGTTGGATCTGTACCCGAGAGAAATTCTTGACGGTTTGAAGCTCCATCATGATCTGAATCGACTTCAGGACTCGGCCATAAAGCCGGATCAGGTCCCCAATATTTCTCCTGCCAATCATCAGGTAATCCATCAGCATTATCGTCTTCACCATATGTCGTCCCTATTGCTGCATCTGATAACGGCGAGCGCCTGCCATCAGGAAGGACATATATATATTTAACTGAATGTGAAGTCTGCGGAGCTAAATTTTTAAGTACATACTGATTTACATTGGTCAATATAATCGGTTGGGTTGAATCATCTATATAAAGCTCATACCTAACCGAATCAAAGCCATATATTGGCTCCCAAACGACACTTAATCGTGAACTACTCACCGGGTAAACGTAAGGTGGTTCAGGCTTATCCAGGGCCTGGTCTATCGAATATTGTCTTGCAAAAAGATCCACATTCGCACCAGGCACATACGACGTCCAAACTACAAGAAACTTTGAGTGTCCATCAGACGCCACAAAAGGCTGAGATTGACTCCCCTTGACAGTTGAATTCACCAAAAACTCGTCACCCTCAGGAACGCCCTGAGTTGTTATATATCGTCCATATACGCCCTCTAATGAACTATCTTGACCGTAACTAGTCCAGACGATCATGCCGCCAGAGTCGCCAATAGCCACTACCGGTCCATATTGATTTCCGGTTCTGTACTGATTTATGACAATAGCCGGGCCACCGGGATCGCCAGAAGAAGTAAAGCACTTAGCTACTACATCCCAACCAGTGTTTCCTGCAGATGCCAATCCAAAATTCTCACTCCAGGCCACCATAAAACCACCGGATGGGAGTTTGCTCACAAATGGATTCGCACAAGTGTTCGTGGTTTTACTAATCTGAATTTCCTGAGTCTGAGGGGTACCATTATTGCCAAAGATCCGACCAAACACATTGATTGAATAAGATTCAGCTTCGCCTTCTAAAGTTCCTGACACCTTACCTAAATATTTTTCTGAAATCCAAACAACCACAAACTTACCCTCGCCGATCGAAACAACTGATGGCGAGCGCTGGTTTAAATAAGTCGTAAGATTTACCTGGGTTTCATCTGATAAAAAGGTACCGTCAGGAGATAAAATCCTGAAATATACACCTTGTTTATCGCCGTCCTGGCCATAGCTCGACCAAACGATCACGACATTACCATTGTCTAAACAAGTGACAACGGGATCAACTTGAAACTCATTCGTATAAGAATTTACCTGGATATCACCTGTTAGAAAAGTACCATCCGAAGCAAGAAATCTGGCATAAATCTTTTGATATCCGTATACACCACCTTGCCAAACAAAGACTGCTCCACCATTTTTTAAAATTGCGACCTTTGCATTCTCCTGGTCAGCAGGTGTGATCTGATTGACCCTGAAAGACCCCAAAGCCGGTGAAAAATTTCCATTAAACCTTACCGCTGCCACTCCGTTTCCATCGCCGTCAACTGCATTATCATGCCAAACCAAGTACCCGCCGCCACCATTTAATGCAATAGCCGGAGACATACGCGCACCCTTTAACTCACCTACCGGCTTGTATTCATCACCTACAGGCTGCAATAACGTTGAGGCTGCCAAAGTGAAGCCAGTAATAATAACGGAATAAATCCCGCTTTTTATAAGCCTCATTAGCAATTGCGTTTTAGGCCTGGTTAAAGCCAGGTCTTTTAAATCTCTCTCAATCATATTAGCTAATACTTTAAAAATCATGCACTGATAAAGTTTTCGTTATATTTCCAATCGACAAACATCAAAACAACAATAATTGTTTCTCCTGAATTTTTGTCTCATGCAAAAAAGTTTTAAAACCCCATTTGCTGAACAATTCCTTTAATCTTTCTTCATCGCAATTACGCATAACTAATTGTTCCGGAAGCGTTGCGCCATGAACTTCCTTACTAAGTAACACTTCAAATCGCTCAGGCTTCAACCTTATTAGATCAAAGTTTCTTCTTACTATTTGTTCATGCGCTTTTAATTTTTTCTTTAACGCGTCCGATTCAATAGTTTCCAGCTTATTATATAGTTCATCTATTGATTCAAATCTATTTACCAAGTTAGTAGCATTTTTAGGACCAATCCCCGGTACACCATTAATATTATCAACCGTGTCACCTATAAGGCTAAGCCAAAAAACGATACGTTCCGGGCTGACTCCAGTTCTAATTTTAACACCTTCAGAGTCTATGATTTCATTAAGGCCCTTAGCCGGATTACAAATCCCGATTGTTTTATTTACTAACTGAAGGAAGTCTTTATCGGGACTTAGGATTACAGCGTAATAGCCATTCTTGGAAGCAAACTGAGCCAGGCCAGCAATCAGATCATCGGCCTCGAAACCCTGGATTTCCAGATCTGGAATTCCTGCTGCATCCAGATACTCCTTGACCATGGGTATTTGTTCAGCAAGAAGTTCAGGCATTTTTGGCCTGTTTTCTTTATACTCGGGCAATGCAGTTTTCCGATCCAGATCTAGCCCAGCATCCCACACGACAGTAATATTATCTGGATTTAGAATACTCTGTGCTTTTAACAGCAGCCTGATAAATCCGAAAACCGCGTTTGTTGGTTTACCGTTGGGGGCACTTAGTTGCGGAATAGCATGAAAAGCCCGGTAAATTGCAGAATGCCCGTCAACGATAAGCCAAACAGGCCTATCACATTGGTTTTTTAACTGTCCGACCGGATCCATTTTATTTATCATCTCCGATCATTTAGTTGACCTACAATCGCGGGCTTATTCGGATTATGCCATTTTCCCTCGATTACGAGCGTAATTATAACTCTGCTATTGTTTTACAATTGGCCGTTGTGGAGGGATAGAGTTAGGATCGTAAGGTAGATTATTGGGATCATTAACTCTATTGCCAGCAGGATCGATAATAGTTGGAGTAACAAACAATATCAGGTTTTTCTTGCTGCTGCTGCTACGTTCGCTGCGGAACAATCTGCCAACCAGTGGAATGTCACCAAGGACTGGCACCTTATCCCGTTGTCTACGCAAATCATCAGAGATAAGCCCGCCAAGAACGATGGTCTGTCCATCCCAGACTATGGCGCTGGTTGTGACTTGTCGGACTAAAAATCTCGGCAAAGGCACTGGCGCGCGAATTGTTCCAGCCTGTGCCTGAATAAGAGATTCGAATGCCGCAGCCTCACCGATATCAGGGTTACCATAACCTAAGAAATCGACAATGGCAGGAATCAATGTCATTTGAATCGTATAACCATCAGCTGACACGTAAGGAATAACGTCCAGAGTTGGCCCTGTCGATATTGGCACGGTCTGATAATTTGCATAGGCAGTCTGTTGACCACCTATTAACTGGCCACCGCCGACTGCTGCACTGGTTGCCACGTTAGGAGTCGCCCCTGCCTGTGCACTCACGGCAATAGTTCTTAATGTATTAACAGCAATCTGAGTTTGTCTACCACTTAATGTTGTCACCTTTGGAGCTGACATTACTTCGACACCGGTACGTTGTTCCAGTGCATTAATGACAACACGGAACTGTGGATCAGTCAAAATACCAGTAATGGTTGCAAGAGCAGGTCCAGCATTTTCATTTCTTAAGCCAGAAGTCAAACGCTGATCACTTGCTGATGGTAAGATTCCCATTGTGCCGCCAGCATTTGGTACTGTTGGAAATATACCATATGGATTTGCCGGACTCACCGTCGATGGAGCATAAACTGATGGCGCCGAACCGCCCTGGGCTCCGACCTTACCACTGAACATATTCACATTACCTAACATCCAATCGAAGCCCAGACCTTTGGCGTCGTCTTGCCCAACTTCAATAAATTTAACCTCGATAGTGACCTGAGGTGGAGCAGCGTTTAATGTCTGTAACGCCTGGTCGATAAGATCAAGTTCTTCCATAGTAGCTCGTACCCATAGAAGTCCGGTACGATCATTAAAGAACAAACTTCTAACATTAGCAGAACCACCTTGTTGCCCGACGCCACCGACGCCATAGCCCTGCTGTTGTTGACCATATCTACCACCTGCACCTGCACCAAAACCGCCGCCCACATTGCCTTGATTACCGCTGCTTATTACAGAACCGGCTTGTGGAAAATAAATACCCAGTGCTGCAAAGAAATTCCGAACAAGGTCTTGAATTTCGCTTGTTTCCGTAGGGATCGTCACGTACGGCAGTCCGATACCCTGTCCGATTGTGCCAACACCGCCTCCACCGCCGCCGGTTGTTCCGCGGCCACCACCGCCACCATAACCGCCACCACCGCCACCATAACCGCCACCGCCATAACCACCACCAGCGACAAATACCCTTGCAATTTGCCCTTCTGATCCACCATAACCACCGCCGCCACCTATTCCGCCGCCGCCGAAGCCACCACCAATGCCACCACCGCCACCAATACCCCCACCGCTAAAAAGACCACCACCAACATACACAGTTGAAACGGCTTCCAGCCCCTGAAGGAACGTATTCGGGTCCACTTTGAAAACTCTGGTAAATAATTGAGGGGCCTCGACATCTTTTCTAAATGGGAAGAAAATTACAGCATAGTCCTCTATTTCATATTTGAGGCCGAAATCAGCACCTGGTGTCATCACCTTTGCAACTTTGGTTAAAGCGTCAAGGAGATCCGCCAGTCTGATATTCCTTAAAGGTGGATTTAATCTTATTATTATCTCATTGCCAGCATCTTCAGGCCATGGATTTTGAGACCCTGTCATTAAAGGCATTTGTGTGTTCGGGTCGATCGGCGCCTGGCCCTGGGCAAATGTAGGAAATTGCTTATTTGGCTCGGAACTTATTATAAAGTTAATCCCCTTTTGTTCCGGATCACGAAGTTTAGATTCTTCATTGAGCCATTTTACTACTTGAGCCAGTGGCAATCCGTCGAAAACTGGTGTTTCCTGAATAATTATTTTATCTAACTTCTGATGGATCTGTTGACGGCCGGTACCTGTATGAATCAAATTTGTTCTAGCGAGCGGGTTGGGTACGGGTAAGGAACCCTTTTTATCTGGCATACGCCATGCCTTAGCGACTTCAACCAAAGCCTCAGTAGCTGCAACCTCGCGTTTACGATTTTCATCGGCATTTCGGGCCTCCATGACAAGTTTTAAGTAATACGGTGCAGCCTTATTGCTGGGATCTATTTCCAATGCCTTTTTAAGCTTCTCTTCGGCTTCATCGAATTTACCTGCTTCATAAAGAACCTTAGCATCTGTAACCAGGGTATTGACCTGAATTTTTTCCTTCCTGGACTCATCTGCGCGGGCTTTTATATCTTTACTTGGGATTCGCCCCTGGAGCGATTGCTCTAGTTTATCAAGTTCCTTCTTTCTGTCCAATGCTGCTTTATTATTTGGGGCAATAGCCAGGATACGATTGACCTGCTTTTGTGCTTCGATAATATCTCCGTCGCTCTCAGCAATCTTTGAAAGTTTAATTCTGACATCTGCCATTCCATTTATAAGTTGTTGTGATTCTTTATCGACGCCGACGCCTCCTGTTTTTTCGTAATATTTAAATGCCTCCTCGTATAATCTAGCAGCATTGGCAAGATCATTTTTCTTATGGGCAGCTTGTGCTTGTGAAAGCAACTGCCTAAGTTGGATTACTGCTTCCTGTCTTCTGATTGCTTCCTCTTCGGCGATTTGAGCTGAAGACGGTTGAGCATTGGCTGTAGCAACATTGCTGCAGGCCGCCAGGATGCATGCTATAACCAGAACCAATCGAACCATATTTTTGCCTATTTTAATGTGCACTAACATATTAATTATTCATAGTACGGCTTTTGACCGTAGTTCTTATTCCAGTTATTGGAGAAAACAATATCGCGCTGTCTTTGTCAATTGCAACGATATTGTTAGTTTCTGAACCAATAACTAATTGTTCACCAGCACGTTTGCGCGGGAACAATCTGTTATCTGGAATATACCTGAAATCGGCTATATAGCCACTGACCTTTTTAAAAGGCTTTTCACGACTTACCGAGGCTCTTTGGCCGTCAGGAACCAGCTCCAGTATCAATTCAGTAGGATCATTTTCTGGACCAACTACGCTTTTAAGAGTGAATGTTTGCTGGCGTTCATTTAGTTTAGTTTGGATCATTTGTGGTCGGCGCAGTGCAGCATTTGTGTTAGCCTCGTCTGTCACAGTTAGCCTGTATTTCAAAGATTCACCATAACCAACCACTCCATCATATGAAATTATCAGGTAAAGTGGAACAATATTCTCAATCACAAATGGTGAAATTGACTCTAAGCCTTTGCTCTCGATCTTAATAAGTCGGCCATTAGGAGTTCTTTGCCATTTTTCCGGGTTAAATACCTTATGGGAACCTGTCCAACTTAGTTCACTAGCATTGTCTAATAATGCAATCATGGTCTCATTGGATTTAATATCAAATCCTTTGAAACTTAAGGATGTATTGCCCTGGTCCTGTGGAATTTCCACGTCCTTAACCTTTGCTGGCAGAAGGGCTGATACCACAGCCAAACCTAATAACACAACACTTAACAGTATCTTCTCGTAATGATTTTTAATGAATTCCATTTATCAAACGCCTTTAAGTTGAATTATATTAAGCCGCATAGTCACGCGCAGAGCATGTTCCTGGATCACAATACCAACTTTATTAGTGGTTTGGGAGGTCTCAGGTTGTCCTGGAGCACCCGGAGGCGGTGGGCCAAAACGCCCACGTCCACGTCCTGCCAAACCATAACGCATCATCATCTGGTATCGCGCCATTTGTTCGTTATATGCGGCATCAGAACTACCACTTTCAATAGATTCAATAATTTCACCAGCTTCCGCAGGTTCCACTGAAATACTTTTAACCACTATGCCATAAGGCGAACGATTCAAATCATTTAATATCTTAACCAATTCCATTGTAGAACATTTGAATGAAAGCTCATACTGATAAACCTCACCAAACTGGTTAGTCTCAACTTTTCTGTCGGGTATAAAATCACTCGTATAATTTCCCAAACCATTGAAATCATTAGTGGTAGCAGGAACCCTTTTAAACCCATAAATGCCATAAACATTGTTCGAAGCTAATAAAGTAGTTAGGAGCTTAATGTGTGCAAGTTGTATAGAAAGACGGTCTAACTGATTAGTATCTAACTGTAATAAACTTCGTTGAACAGAAAATGAGTAATTGAAATTAGTCGGGGTTTGGATTCCTTTTGAACTTAAAAGCTGGTTCATTTGATAAATGGTTGATTCCAACATGCTTTTGAAATCACCAGGGGCATTTGCGATCTCTGCTGGAACTGGTTTAAACTTAGAAACAACTTTCGAGACAAAGGATTCAAGACGCTGAGCCTCTTTTTGGACTTTCTCTATGTTTTCTTTGTTAGGAAACGGATCCATTTGAAGGAGTGTATTATACTCCTGGATCTTTTGCTCCAGTTGAGTTATTGCTTCAGATTCAGCGGCAATTCTTGAATAAAGGTAATAAGCTCCGCCAGCCAGAGCAAGAACCACTACAGCCAGGCTGAGAACTAAAGGTAAATTCTTTTGTAACGCTTGTGATGCTTGCATATTATCTATGTCTAGTTAAGTTTGATAGGCTCTTTTAAGGTTAAAGTTAGATTAAACATTTGTCTGGGATCAGACTCATCTGCTTGCGTAAAGTCTGAATCAAGTCTTGTTTCAACAGGATTAAAATAGTTAGTTAGAGACTTTAATTTATTTTCCAATAAATACGCAATGTCCAGATTTATAGTAGGGCTAAATTTTTTAAGATTAACTGCCGCGCATGTTATTTTTATTACGGTGATTTCGTTGGTAGATTTAGGTTTGCTTTCTTCGCTACTGCTTTGCTCAGCAGACATACCAAGCATTGACCTAACAAAAGCCGGGCCATAGCGTTTAGCCAATGCCGGATCAATATATACATTCCTACGTGCAGCCACTGGCGATTGGATGGTATCCGGCAACATCGGCTCAGGTAATTCAGGATTGAATCGCTCAATCCATACTCCAACCGGTAACCGATATTTCTGCTGGATTTCTTGTTCCACTTCGATGAGTGAATTTCGAATATCTGTTAACATTTGTGGCCAAAGCACACGCTCTTTAGCCCATAGCGACACCTGATCGGCCTTGGCTTTTAACTCATTTGCCTTGTCCAGTTCGGATTTTAACTTATCTGCTTCGGGTTTAAGTGTCATTATTTTTCGATCTACTGATTCAACCTGGGCAAGTTTAGTTCCAACAACTTTCTGATCATAAAACCAGCCGATAACAAACAAACCAAGAACCAAAGATGCAGCTGTTGCGATAAAGTACGGTTTTTTCTGAGCGAGTTCTTGTTTTTTCCTGATAGAACGCGGCATCAGATTGAGCTCGATAGGGCATTCTGCCATGTTCCGTAATCCCAGGCCAACTACCTCGCCCATCATGTGCGCAACTTTAGCAAGCTCTTCGAGGTTTATACTTGGATCGATCTGGACATTCCTTAAAGGATTAAAATACTCTACTGGCAGACCGATTTTTTCAGAAAAGAATTGATCTGTGTATGGCATGATTGAAGCACCGCCAGCAAGAAAAACTCTTTGGGGAGCAGAGCCACCCTGTTGACTCCGGTAAATCTGAATGGTCTGGTTTATCTGAATATGCAGACGCGTGAGGACTTGCCGGGCTATCTTAGACAACTGCGCCTGCTTTGGGTTTTCCGGTTCTTCGTATGCCCCGCCAAGGCTGACAAAACCTTCTGATATTTTAAACTTTTCAGCTTCGGCAAATCTCATCCGGGCTTCAGCAGCAAACTCTTGTGTGATGGAATTAGCCCCGATGTTAATGCTTCTGCCAAAGAATTTATTTTTTTCAAAAAACAGCACATTACTAGTCTTGGCTCCAACATCTATTAGCATGGAACAGCCGTCGAAGTCAGAATAGTTATACCTGAACGCATTGCAAAGCGCAGCAGCTGAGACGTCAACAAGTTCAAGTTTAATTCCGGCAGCATCTGCTGACTTAAACATGGACTCCACATATTCGGCTTTTATTGCAGCCAAAAAGACTTCGAGCTCGCCGGATGCCGTTGTACCGGTTACCTGGTAGTCCCAAACAACTTCTTCTAACGGGAAAGGTACATTTTGTTGGGCTTCATACTGAACTATCTGAGTAAGCTTGGATGAATCAACAGGTGGCAGTTTAATAAATTTAGAAAACACATGAAACCCTGGAGTACAAACATTGGCGCGCCTAGCTCCGACTGGACGTTCGGTTATCAGTTCTTGAATTGCTTTGGTTAAAACGTTCTGTCGGGCAGAATCCTGTGCTCCTTCTAATCCCAATGGTCTTGTACCAAATTGCTTCAGTACTAGAACCCCGGCCTCTGTCACTTCGAACTCGGCCATCTTCAATGTGCCTGCACCAAAATCTAATCCCAAAAATGTCTTCATTTCGACTTTCTACTGGTCCAGTCCAAACTATCTCGTGTCTTTTTCATTAACACCATGAAATAGTTGGCCTGATTACCGAATTTATTGCAACAGGTCAAACACAAAAAATAAAAAAATTCATTTCCTTTGCAATTGTTTATCCTTCTTAAAAAACTCTATGGTTTTTTCTAATCCTTTTTCAAGCTTTACTTTTGGTTCCCAGCCCAAAAGTTTTCTCGCCCTTGTAATATCCGGTTCGCGTTGTTTTGGATCATCCTCAGGTAAAGGTTTAAAAATAATTTTGCTTTTCGATCCTGTTACTTTGATTATCAACCTGGCAAAATCAATTATAGTTTTTTCATCAGGATTTCCAAGATTTACCGGATCCGCTACATCGCTCATCATGAGCATATACAGTCCACTAATCAGGTCAGAATAATAACAAAAACTGCGAGTCTGCTGTCCGTCTCCAAACACTGTAAGTGGTTTTCCATTTATAGCCTGGCTTATAAACGTTGGCACGACTCGCCCATCATCCAACCTCATCCGCGGTCCATAAGTGTTAAAGATCCTGGCAATCCGCGTCTCCATCTTATGTTCTTTTTGATAAGCCACTGTTAAAGCTTCTGCAAATCGCTTTGATTCATCATAGCAACTTCGAGGACCAACCGGGTTAACATTACCCCAATAGTCCTCTGACTGTGGATGAACAAGCGGATCACCATAAACTTCTGAAGTAGAAGCTAGCAGGAATCGTGCCCGCTTGGCCCTTGCCAGACCCAATGCCTTGTGAGTTCCCAATGATCCAACCTTAAGGGTCTGTATTGGTAAATCTCTATAATCAACAGGGCTTGCTGGCGAAGCCAGATGCCAAACAAAATCAACTGGCTCATCTAGAAAAATATATTCTGTAACATCTTGTTTAATAAATTTAAAGTTAGGATTTCCCGCATGATGCGCAATATTTTCCACGCGCCCGGTTACCAGGTTATCAATTACAATTACTTTATGTCCATTTTCTAAGAGATAATCTGCCAGATGCGATCCTAAAAAGCCTGCACCACCTGTAATCACAGATGTAGGTTTTTTTGATTTATTCAGTTTTTCCTTTGGTTTACTCATAATCAAATCATTACTTCACTACATTATTTTGCTCCTGTTCCTTTTAAAACAATAGGGATTGTTTGCAATAATATCTTTAGATCTAACCAAAAAGACCAGTTATCAATATACTCAAGGTCAAGTTTTACCCACTCTTTAAAATCTTTAACTTCGCTGCGACCACTAATTTGCCACAGACAAGTTAAACCAGGCTTAACACTTAAACGACGGCGATGTGATAGATCATCAAATCTCTGGACTTCATCTACCGGCAATGGCCGTGGCCCAACAAGGCTCATCTCACCACGTAAAACATTCCAAAGCTGAGGCAGTTCATCAATACTATATTTCCTGAGGAATCGGCCTATAGGGGTTACTCGTGGGTCATTTGAGATTTTGAAGACCGGACCAGTCATTTCATTAAACATGGCCAACTCATGTTTTCTTTGTTCTGCATCGGTTATCATAGACCTAAATTTATACATGGTAAAAGGTCTCCCATTCAGACCGCACCGTTGTTGTTTGAAAATGATTGGCCCGGGAGATGTTAATTTAATAGCAATAGCAGTAAAGAGCAATAATGGCGATAATATAATTAGAAGAACCGCGGCTCCTACAAAATCAAGAAGACTTTTTGCTATGGATTGCCAGGATAATTCTGGTACAGATCTAAAAACCAATACCGGCCTATTCTGAAAAATATCCACTGTAGTCCGGGATATTTGAGTTTGGAAGAAATCCGCCATTAACCAAACTTCGACGCCTTCGAGTTCACAAGCTTGAATTGCCTTTTCAATGTTCCCGAATATTGTCTGACGCGCCTCAATTATTACAGCATTTGCAGAATGTACATGTAATAAGTTCAAAAATTCTGAGGTTGACGCTTCATTAAGATCAATTGTGTCGACAATTTTTAAGTCCTGAAATCCCGAATTACCCAGCTGTGCTTTGAATTTTTCGACGTCTGTCTTTGAGCCAGCCAAAATAACCCGTTTAAATAACTGTTCCTGTGCAATATCACTCCGCAACCACCAACGAATCAGCTCCTCCTTTAAAAAAACTAACACAAATGCAACTGGACCTAGTAGAATAACCACGGATCTGGCCAGCTGTTCGCGGAACAAGAACATCGCAAAAATGACTACGAGCACCTCTACTCCTACGGCTTTAAGTAACTGCCATGCTATCCAGCGACGTGAAGTGAACAAAGGCCGGTCATAAAAACCGGTAAATTGCAGAATAATTGGGGCAAATGGAACAACAACCAGTAAAAACCAGACATACGCAGAAAACGGTTCAATTTGTCTGGCCCCGCCAAAGACTTCAATCTCCCAATTCGACCTGATTAAATGTGCAATCCAAAAACTTAATCCAAACAAACCAGCATCAATAATTCGTTGAATTTGTGTTCGAATTTGCTTCTGGCGTTTGAGCATAAAAATGTTCCAAATCTTTGCTAAATGGCTAGATTAAACCCGAATCAACCTTTGAGTAAATAAAATTTTATAACCTCACACTCTTGTGATTCAACACTTCTTCGTTTTTGGAAAAAGTTATAACCACTGGTAAAACCAAATCTCTGTTGAAGCTCAGACATGTCTTTGATAGCCCGATTTAAACTCCAGGATCGGTCAAATTCAAAAGTTGAGACAATCTAACGAGTAGACAATTCATAAACAACCAGACTTGACTTAAGGAACACTAATAGCGAATATGAGTTCGGTATTTAATTGGTCTGACGTAATTAAAAGATGGAAGGGCAACCTAAACATTATTGTGGTCTTTTTGGAATTTATGGTCATCCGAACGCTGCAGAATTAACTTACTTTGGACTATACGCGCTCCAACACCGCGGTCAGGAAAGCGCTGGTATTGTTGTATCGGATGGCGAACAATTCCATTATCACAAAGGCATGGGATTAGTTCCTCAAGTCTTTCGCGGTCAAATACTTCAGGAATTAAAAGGTCATATAGCGGTCGGTCATACCCGGTACTCCACCACTGGGTCCTCAAAACTTACAAATGCCCAGCCTTTAATAGTTGACTGCGCCAGGGGCCAGATCGCTATAGCACATAATGGAAATCTTACCAATGCTGCAAAACTCAGAGAGGAACTCGAAGCAAACGGTTCTATTTTCCAAACTACAGTTGATAGCGAAATCATTCTCCATTTAATGGCTCAGCCAAGTTTTGGAACAGTACAAAATAACCTCATCCGGAGCATTCACAAGATCGATGGAGCATATTCGTTGATAATCATGACCGCTCGTGAGCTGATCGGAATTCGTGATCCATTTGGCTTCCGGCCTCTATCGATTGCAAAATTAAATGATGCCTGGGTGCTCGCCAGTGAGACCTGTGCATTCGATCTGATCCATGCAGAGTTCTTCCGGGATGTCGAGCCCGGCGAAATAGTGATCATTGATAATCATGGGCTAAAAAGTTACAAGGCATTCCCTGAACATAAAAAACGCGCGTTCTGTGTATTTGAATTTGTTTACTTCGCCAGGCCCGATAGCTTGCTCAACGGGAAAAGCGTGTACCAAGCCAGAGTCCAGATGGGTAAACAACTAGCTATAGAATCACCTGTAGACGCAGACATTGTTGTACCTGTGCCAGATAGTGGAAATTGTGCTGCATTAGGATTCTCACAACAGTCCGGAATTCCATATGAAATGGCCTTTGTGCGAAACCATTATGTTGGTAGAAGCTTTTTGCAACCATCTCAATTGATTCGCGACTTTAATGTTCGGGTAAAACTTAATCTGATCAAAGACCTGGTAAAAAATAAAAGAGTTGTAATTGTAGACGATTCAATCGTACGGGGCACAACGTTTAAAGCCAGAGTAAACAACCTGAAAGAAGCCGGAGCTAAAGAAGTACACGTACGCGTCAGCTGCCCACCGCATAAATTCCCTTGTTTTTACGGAATCGATTTTCCAGAACGCAGTAAACTTATGGCGGCTAATTATGAAATACAGGAAATCCAAAAATATCTGAATGCTGATTCATTGGCCTATTTATCAAAAGAAGGAATGATCAAAGCCATTGGACTACCAATGGATGATTTTTGTCTGGCATGTTATACAGGAAAATATCCGGTTGAGTTTGATCCCATGTCAGATAAACTGATTATTGAACGACGCAGAGGTAGAATCGTAAGCTTGGGTGACTCAATAGCAAGCGAAGATTTACAAATCAGACTACTTTAATATAACAAACAAGTTCACGTGAAAAATAACGCATACGCACAAGCTGGAGTCGATATAGAACTCGGCAATAAAGTAAAAGCTGCATTACCAAAATTACTAAAAGAAGCCACCCGACCAGAAGTCATGGGAAAAGTTGGAAACTTTGGCGGGCTTTTCGCATTTAATCTTAAAAAATATGAACAGCCAGTTCTCGTATCGAGCACCGACGGTGTCGGCACGAAACTTAAGATTGCTTTTATGACCGGGCGTCATAACACTGTCGGACAGGACCTGGTAAACCACTGCGTCAATGATATCGCCGTGCTAGGAGCAGAGCCACTGTTCTTCCTCGATTATATAGGAACTGCAAAACTCGAACCAAATATCTTTGAACAATTAATATCCGGGCTTGCCCTAGCTTGCAAAGAAAATCATTGTGCTCTTATTGGTGGCGAAACAGCTCAAATGCCAGGATTTTATAAACCTGGAGAATATGATATTTGTGGCACCATTATTGGAGCAGTCGATAAAAAAGCTATTGTCACTGGAAAAGCCGTGCAAACAGGCGATGTCGTTATCGGCCTGGAATCCACAGGACTGCACACCAATGGTTATTCACTCGCAAGAAAAATCTTCTTTGAGAAACTTAAGCTAAAAACCGATAGCTTTATAAAAGAGCTCAATAACACAGTAGGCGACGAATTATTAAAAGTTCATAAAAGTTATGGCCAGATAATCCTCAAAGCCTTAAGAAAATTTAACAAAACTGCATACTCAACCAAAGCCAAAGATACCCTACCAATCCGAGCCCTTGCACATATCACCGGAGGCGGCTTTTTTGATAATATTCCCAGAGTCATCCCAAACAGATTCGATGTAATCATCAAAAAAGGCTCCTGGCCAGTCCTGCCAATATTTAGCTTCATTCAGAAAGCCGGCAAAATATCAGACCACGAGATGTATCACGTCTTTAATATGGGTATTGGCTTGGTCTTTATTGTGGATAAACTTCAAGCCGATAATATTTTGAAATGGATCAAAAACAATGGATCTGCAGCCTGGGTCATTGGAGAAATCACTAAAGGCACAGGAAAAGTTTTTGTTAAATAATTTTGTTCTGCATTTCCAATAAAAATTATAATCTGCTGCGGTTATGAAAATCGGTTCAGATGAAGATAGTTTATCTGAATTGTTGTCTCAAATCCGCGCCTGTAAAATATGTGAAGAACATCTTCCATTTCCACCAAAGCCAATCCTTATAGCAAAACCTGGTGCAGTTTTGCTCATAGTTGGCCAAGCCCCCGGCCTGCGAGTCCACGAAACGGGCTTACCCTGGAATGATCCATCAGGAGATAGGTTGCGAAAATGGCTCCGAATGACAAGAACACAATTCTATAACGATGACTTCATAGCTATAATACCAACAGGTTTTTGTTATCCGGGTAAAGGTAACCGGGGCGACTTGCCGCCACGTCCTGAATGCGCTCCACAATGGCATCCATTATTGAGAAAATTACTTAAAAACATCAAACTCACCCTTTTAATAGGCTCCCACGCGCAACGCTATTACCTCAGAAACCATGTGTGCTCTTCATTAGCTGAAACAGTCCGAAACTGGCAGGCATACCTGCCAGATTTCATCCCTCTGCCGCACCCAAGTCCAAGAAATATTGCATGGTTTAAAAAAAATCAATGGTTCGAAAACGAAGTCCTGCCCAACATACGTTGCCATGTGTGGAGAATACTAAATCAAGCAGGTATGAATTTTTAATATATTTGGCACCGAGCCGGCCCTATAACAGAACATTGTCCCAAAACAGCGACTAATATTGTTGCATGACAATTGTTTTGACATGAAGTTGTCTGCACTTGTTTTCCATTTTCTATCCCATCCATAGACCTGGATTCAGATGTCAAAACAAGATTGAATGATGTCTACATTGTTTACTTTTGATTCACTCGATTTAGATATTTATCTCCAGGACCAACGATCACCCAGTTATTCATCAGAATAATCGCTGAATTACCAGCTACCATCACGCCTACGCCGAATCATAACCTGGTTTAACCATTCACAACTGAAGCTGTTATTGAACGACCCTGCTAGTAGTACGCTGTGTTATTAACTTTTATACAAGGTTGTTTTAAAAACTAAATAATGAATTACAAACCGCAGCGCTTTGATATACAGACATTTCCCTAAATTTTATACACATTAAATCAGCTTGCAGCGGAATACGTTATTGCGGTTTTTCTATTGAGCGCCTGGGCTACCAGCATCCCAGGCTGTTTAGCCTGAAATAGCGGTTGCTCTCTTAACTAGCAAAACCAACGAATTTACACTAAACGGACATTAACACGATCCATGAGCCTTCGGTACACCGGTCGAGCCTGTTAAGTCCAGCCATAGCTATAGCTGATTTACAAAAATGAAAAAAATTTAAGCTACAATCCAAAGGAAGCACAGGCTTGATTTCTCTGTTTGACAAATGGCTATTACTTCTAAAGCTTTTGAGGCAAATCGGACAAATCTGCGTACAGGTTACTTGAATAAGGACCACATAAGATAACTTCTGGGGCAAACTGAAATGTTATGAGTTCCTTTAGCTAAAAAATGATGATAACTGAAAATGAACGTGCATTCAGTCACTCAGTTAAAATCACTGTCTGGATCTATAACCACCGTCCTGCCTGTGTGAATGACCTCTGTTTTTTTCTTCCCTTGGTCTGGCAATATTCACAGTTAAAGGCCGCCCTAAAAATTCCTTCTTGTCAAACATCTCAATAGCTTTCGATGCCTCTGATGCCGATGCGTACTCCACAAAAGCAAAGCCTCTGGACCGCCCTGTTGCTTTATCATACATCAAACTGATCGACGTAATACGACCAGCTTGCGAAAAGTATTGTTCTAACTCTTCCTCCTTTGCCTGGAACGATATGTTCCCCACAAACAACTTAGCTGCATTCATGAACTATCAATCTAGTTTAGCCCACAACAACTTAAAAACCCTAAAAGGGATCTTGCCCTGGCAGGATCACGATTGTTAGCTCCTTTGCCTGGAGATAGTCAATCTGTCGCTTTGACACTTTTAGTATAGTTTTCAAGCCGTGTTTATTTGTTATTATTACCCACAAACAAAAAACAAGCAAATATTTTTTACAAATTTTGGAAATTTCCTTAAAAAACCCTCGAATTAGCTACCTCAAATAAACCTCAAAAAACGTAAAATAACGGCTACTCGCTTAAGATGCTTATGGAAAACTTAATCAACCACTCAGAATACTCTTACTTAAAAAGAGAGCTTATATCCCTGGTTCTGATGATTTCTAGGTCATTATTACTGTGGTTAAACAAACATCAGCAAAACACATTTTGAAAGCACAAACCTGTCAAGCTTCAAAAATTACATCTGACAATGACCTGCCAGTTTTTATTTTTAATTCTGGTTCTTTTTAATCCAAGTCTTTAGTTAGTTTTTGAGTTTCCTGGCCAAGGCTGGCATCGTCAGGTTCAGACGGTAATATTACAGTGACTGTAGTCCCTTTTGATGGTTCGCTTTGAATATCCAAAATCCCACCATGAATCTGGACCAACCGTTTTGTTATAGCCAATCCTAATCCTGAGCCCTGTTGTTCATAAATCTTGCGCTCAAATTGCATATAAGCCCCAATTTGTGCAATCTGTTCAGGAGTCATACCTCTGCCAAAATCGCGTACAGAAAGACAAAAGCGTTTAGGCTTTGTATTCGAACTAATAATAACCGGTGTCCCTGCACTCGAAAATTTAAAAGCATTATCCAAAAGTTCTTTTAAAATCTTGATCAGGTATTCATCTGAGATTCTGGCGCCTGAAGATGTTAATTCAAGCCTAAGGTCCGTTGTTCTGTTTACCTGATCTGCAACTTGCCTGGCGGTGACCTCAATAAGCTCTTTTGTTTCATTAATATAGCTCTTGTTTATAGCAGCTTCTTTTGCCGGATCAGCCATTATCATTTCAATCTGCGCATAAATAAGAAAGTTTTCAATGAGACGATGTAGCCGCTTTGCTGATTGGAGAATTGCTTTGCCAATTTCGGATATTTCTACAGGTTTAAGGCTAGGCGCTTCGTTTGTAATTATTTCAGCAAACCCGACAATACCGCTTAAGGGAGTAAACAACTCATGAGGGAGTGCCATGCTTATACTTGATCGCAAATCTGCCAGTTTTTTCTCCGCCATTGCCTTTAGAGCTTCCTGTTTTTTCAAACGAGCTTCTACTGCAGCAAGCAATGCTGAAACTGTAAAAGGCTTTGCCAGGTAATCATCAGCTCCTAGTTCCATTCCATGACGCATGCCTGAAGTATGCGGCTGACCAGTCATTATAATGAACGGTACAGCGGCTGTCACGGGGTCCTGTCTCAGGGCAGCCAGGGTCCGATACCCATCCATTTTATCCATGTTAATGTCGGACAAAATAAGGTCTGGCAGATGTTTTTTAGCCAGAGTTACACCGACTTCTCCATTTTCTGCTTCAATGGTTTCATAGCCCTTTTCTTGAAGGGCCATCACTACGACTTGCCTCAATGGTTCTTCATCGTCTATGACAAGAATTTTATACATTTCAAACTTAACTAATATTGACGTTTACATAATTTGACCTTTTTAGCAATGAATATTTTAATTTCGCAGATGGCGCTTTCTGGAAAGTTCCATAAATTCATGCCGCAACTGGATAATTTCAGCCTGAATAACTTCAGGATTCTCAGCAGCTGCTATTTTTAATGCTTCTTTTGCCTTTGCACATGCATGCTCAATTTGATCGATTTCGACAGAGTCTATAGCCAAAGCCGCGACTATCCTGACAAAGGACGGGCGTACCTGTACGTAACCTTCTGCAATAGCAAACTCGCGAACGCTATTCCCGATAAAAGTCCTCAAATGCCCGGGGGCTAATGTAGTAAGCAATGGTACATGCCCAGGCAAAATGCCAAGTTCACCCTGACTCGAAGTAAACTCCACTTTCCAGGCATAGGCGCTAAGAATCAAGCCTTCGGGTGTCACTAGCTCAATTTTAAAAGTATCATTATTCATTCGACTTATAGCACATATCGATCATCAACATGGTCCAGGGATAACATATGAAGAGCGGTTTTGAAATCATCTGGTAATTCTGCTTTGAATTCCATCCATTGCGTTGTCCGTGGATGAAAAAAACCAAGTATGTAAGCATGCAGCATTTGTCTGTCCGCATTATAGCCAGTAGTCTTAAAGACCTTTTCGGTTTGTCTTGCCCCGTAGACAGAATCTCCTAGCACAGGAAATCCTATGTGATGAAAATGCACTCTTATCTGGTGTGTCCTGCCGGTATATAATCGTAAATCAACAAAAGTTACAAATTCAGTGCTTGTAATCACAGTATAACCAGTGCGAGCCGTTCTGCCTGATACTTTCACAACTGCCATTTTTTTCCTGTGAACAGGATGCCGCCCTATAGGAAGGTTAATTTCACCAGTTTTTTGGGATAACTGTCCACAGACAATAGCCAAATAAGACTTTTTTACGTTCCTGGATGCAAACTGGCGCATTAAACTCTGATGTGCAATATCATTCTTGGCGGCCACCAAACATCCACTTGTTTCCTTATCCAGCCTGTGTACTATTCCTGGTCGCATTACACCAGAAATCCCGCTAAGTTTTCCTTCACAGTGATGTAATAAAGCATTCACAATTGTATGATTAATATTACCGGCACCCGGATGAACAACGACGCCTGACGGTTTATTTATTACAACAATATCTTCATCTTCATAAATGATATTCAAAGGAATAGCTTCAGGTTTTACATCTGTACTAGTTGGCTCAGGTATTTCAATTAAAATCAGATCCCCGGCAATTGGTTGATATGATGGCTTAATTGTGCGCCCGTTAACAGAAACCTTTGCTGAATCAATTAATTTTTTAAAATATGTGCGAGATAATTCCGGATGCCGTAAATGCAGAAACGAGTCCAACCTTAAACCAGGTATGGTCTTATCCACATAAATTTTTTCAATTACTCCGGTTACTGCAGCCATCTGAGTCAAATTATTGGGTCTATTGTGAATTCGGTTTAATCCCGAGCTTTAAAGAATTGTATATTATTATTCCACTCACTAGTGCCACTAAGCTAGCCAATTGTCCAGGAGTAATTAATCCACCGAAATATAGTTTTTCGTAATCCCCTCTAAAACATTCAATTAAAGAACGCCCAATACCATAAAGAATTAAATACACCGAAAATATCTGCCCCTTAAACCTTCTGTTTTTGAATAACAGCTGCAATCCAAAAAAAATAAGTAAATTAAACCCGGCCTCATAAAGCTGGGTAGGATGCACTCCGACGCCACAGGTTGGATGATCCTCAGGAAAATGGACTGCCCAGGGTAAAGTTGTCTGTTTGCCAAAACAACATCCATTTAAAAAGCAACCTATTCTACCAAAGAAATGACCCAGCGGAATACTCGGAGCAAGTACATCCGCCATGTTCCAAACATTAATCTTTTTTATTTTACAGTAAAATACAGTACTAACAATGGCGCCCAGAAGCCCGCCAAAAAAGACCAAGCCGCCATGATGAATCATGAAAATTTCCCATAAAGGCTTACCAGCAAATTCATTCCAATATGAAACTACATAAAGCAGACGAGCACCAACTATGGCGCCCAGTAAGAGCCATGTACCCAGATCAACCACCCTGGACGGATCAATGTCGGTTTTTAATGCGCGTCGGCTAGCATTCCAAATTCCAACCATGAACCCTATACAGACCATTATGCCATACCAGTAAATAGTCCAGCCACCTATAGTGAATGCCACTCTATTCATAAGAACAGCAAGTTAGCCAAGTTTGGTAAATTTTACAAGCTAAGCCACACATTTAACATAAGCAACTGACTTCGAACAAAATTATTAAAAAAGACTTTTCATTATTATTATGAAGTTTATGCTCCAAGCAAGTTGATGATATGAGAAGGACAAAAATTATTGCAACGATTGGCCCGGCAACAGACTCAAAAGAAATGATAGAAAAACTAATAATTGCCGGAATGAACATCGCCCGGTTAAACATGTCGCATGCCGATCATGATTGGTTACGCAGGGTTGTAAAAGATATCCGCGAGACCTCCAAAAAATTGGATAAAATAGTTGGTATAATGCTCGATACTCAAGGGCCCGCCATACGAACCGGTGACCTTAAAAGCCCGTTAAATCTCAAGCCCGGAGAAAAATTTGTCCTCACAGTCAGAGGCGAAAGATGCGAAGAAGTTCACTCCGTAGACGTCAATTACGATAACTTCGTAAATGATATAAACGTTGGAGACATAGTTCTAATAGATAATGGGACTATCCAGATGAAAGTATTGGCAAAGCATAAAAATAAGATCGAATGTGTCGTACTTACCCCGGGCAAACTAGAAAGCCGAAGACACATTAATCTTCCCGGCGTCAAAGTCAGTCTACCAGCTCTTACTGCCAAAGATCTGGCCGATATTGCAGTAGGCCTTGAGTTGGGTGTTGATTTTATTGCACTATCATTTGTCAGAGAAGCTAAAGATGTTCAACAACTTCGTGCTGTCATCGAGCGCGCTCCTGTTAAACCATTGGTGATTTCCAAGATCGAAGATCAACAAGCAGTTAAAAACATCGAAGAAATTATCAGCGAATCCGATGGTGTCATGATTGCTCGTGGCGATCTCGGAATCGAATGTCCTTTTGAAGAGCTACCAATTATTCAACGCAACATCATTTCTTTTTGTATGAAGCTTGAACGACCAGTGATTGTAGCTACACACATGTTAGAAAGTATGATCGAAAAACCAATGCCCACACGCGCAGAAATCACTGACGTTGCTAATGCTGTCTTTGAACAAGCCGACGCTATCATGCTAAGCGGTGAAACAAGCGTAGGAAAATATCCAATCAAATGCATAGAAATCTGTGATCGAATCGCTACCAAAATTGAGCAAGAAGGTGAATCTAATTTAGTCTTCGATCACCAATTTAGCAGTCCCAGGCAAAAACTTGTCCAAAGCGCTGTCGTCATGGCAAATCAGTTGAAAGCCGAAGCCCTGGTTGTATTTACTATCCGCGGCAACATGGCAAGACACGCTTCCTGGCTAAGACCTAAAAATTCTCCTATCTATGCGGTATGTGAAGACGAGACCGTTGCTAGAGCCCTTACATTGAACTGGGGGGTAATTCCAATAATTGTGCCTTTTGATCATGAAGTCCCAGAAAAAACAATCGATCGGGCCTTAGACATTCTTTTGGAAAAAGGTTTACTGCATAAAGGAAACATGGCCGTAGTCACTAGCTCGCTCACTTCTTGTGACTCCATAGTAGATGGCATTCAAATGCGGATGCTCGCTTGAAAACTCTACCAAGGTGAATATATTTAGATAGCTATGCCAATTTACGAATTTATTTGTAAAGAATGTGGCAAACAAAGCGAGGTCCTGGTAAAGACAACAGATTACTCGCATGTGGTTTGCCCAAAATGCGGATCCAAAAAAGTGGAGAAATTAATCTCTGCCTTTTCTACCAATAATTCATCAGAAACAGGTCAAACATCATGTCCTGGTGGATCTTGTTCCTTGCCGTCTAGCTCGTCTTGTAGTTGTTGCTGCGGTGGCAACTAATATCCCAGCACAATTCAGTGCTTATAGATTTTGGTAGATTTATCATCGGGCAACAGAGATTTTGCATGCAAAAATTTTAAATTTGCATCAATAGAGTTTTTACTCCGCCTGGTGGAAGCCATTATTTCTGCTATCTCTGCCGAAGTTGAGACTTTAACATCCGAAACTCTTCAGGAATCAGGCATCTTTTTTATCAGGCTGTTGATTTTTTACCTAAATATTTACTTTTTTGCCGTACAGTTTTCTTTCCCGGGTCATAACACGGCGTAATTTCATAAAAATACTCTATTCCGTTGATAATTTCTGGTCTCATAAAAGTTTTCATAATAACGCCTATTTAGGCGCAATAAGAAGAAATTCAAATTTAATCCAGGCGTTTTGAATACAAAAATTTACAGCAATTATTTATAGAAAAATGTGCCTAAAAGATGAAAAGTTTAGGTTAATATTAACTCAGGGTCAGCTTCAATCAATGTGTGAACCAACCAATCTGGAGAATGGGCTTTAAGTTCATCAAACTCTGCTCCTCCGGAGGCCACTGCGAGGGCTTTTGCGCCAATTGCCCTTGCACATGCAATATCATGCGGCGTATCTCCAACTACGATTATATCTGATCCATTCAATTGTTTATTAAGGTATCGGCTTCCACGTTCCTGAGCTATCTTAGCCAAAGTGTTCCTGTCTTCATGATCGTCACCAAAAGCTCCTACAACAAATTCATCCCACAATTGAAAATGCCGCAGTTTGATTTCTGCGCCCAATCTAATATTTCCAGTTAGTATTCCTATAACGACTGGCACGTCAGCTGCCCTGAGCCCGTTAATAAAATTCCATACACCTTTAAGGATTTCCCCGTTACTTCTTTTCAATAAATAATCGAGCCAAAATACATATGTATCGAAAAACCTTTGAAAATTACCAATGCTCTGATCAATTCCATAAATCCTGAAGAATTCGCGGACTATGGATGGGTCTGTACGCCCGGAAAATTTAACCCTACTAGTATCCACCTTTATATTAAACTCGGTTTCAAAAGTTTTGCCGAAAGCCATTACTCCCGCTCCTCTGGACCGGATCAACGTACCATCAACATCGAATAATACTAACTTAGCCACTTTTAGACCTGTAGTTACAAAAATTCTAATTTAGCAGTTAACCTACCCATTAAGAAAACCCAAAACTTTTTAATCGATTTTTCCGTCACCTGCAAGTTGAATATCACAAGCAAATAATTTTTATAAGACTCCGCGATTTTAAGAAATCTAGATAGCCTCCATTTTATAATCTTAATGAGATTCGCAAACAAAAGTTAAAGACCTATTCTTTCTGATCAAAATCAAGCAAATAACATTTTGTTGTTTCGTGATCCGGCCCTAGTTGACCAATTAATTTAACAATTTTGACAAAAACAACTCGTTAATATAGCGTGGGCAGGTATGAAAATTCTGAAATATTCAGACAAAACCTTTGATCAGCAGATCAACTCCTTAACAACCAAGTCAACCTTGTTTGATCTCAACATAGAAAACCAGGTGCGTAAGATAATTAATTTAGTCAAACTTAAAGGTGATAAAGCGTTATTGGCATTGGGTAAAAAATTTGATCACGTTAAGTTAACCCCGGATAATTTAAAGCTGACCAAGGCCGAGCTGCTCACCGCTGCAATTAGTGTAGATGACCCGTTAAGAAATGCTATAGCTGATGCCAAAAAAAATATTGAGCTCTTTTGTAGAAAATCCATAAGAAAAAACTGGTCTACCAAAAACCGACATGGGGCAGAAATTGGTGAAAAATTCGATCCGATTGAACGTGTTGGGATATATGTCCCCGGAGGGAAAGCACCATTAATATCCACAGTATTAATGACAGTTACACTTGCTAAAACGGCCGGGTGTAAAGAGATTGTTGTTTGCACTCCTTGTGCAAAGGATGGCATGATAAACCCGTCTCTATTATATGCTGCTGTAGAAGCCGGTGCTACTGAAGTTTACCGCATTGGTGGCGCTCAAGCCATTGCAGCAATGGCTCTTGGGACTGAATCAATTAGAAAGGTTCATAAAATCTTTGGCCCTGGTAATGCGTACGTGGTAATGGCTAAAAGATTATTATTCGGCTATGTCGGAATCGATCTCTTACCGGGCCCTAGTGAAGTACTTATCATTGCGGATGACACTGCGAATCCTGAGTTTATCGCAGCTGATATGTTAGCCCAGGCCGAACACGGTTCTGGTCATGAACAAATCTGGATGATAACTACATCACAGAAATTAATCCAACAAGTAGTTAAAGCAATTACTCAACTAAAATCTAAATCAAGCAGGAAAGACTACATCACCCAAGTTCTAGACCGACAGACTGCTATAATCTTAGTTTCCTCTATTGAGCAAGCAATAGAGATAACAAATCAACTCGCGCCAGAACATTGTGAAATTATGACAACTGACTCAAGTTCAATAAGTAAAGAACTTACAAAGTGCGGAGCCATTTTTCTTGGACCGTTTACACCTACAGCAGTTGGTGACTATGTAGCAGGTCCAAGTCACGTGCTACCGACCGGTGGTGCTGGCGCAGCATTTGGAGGACTATCAATAGACCAATTCTTCAGGCGTACCAGTGTAATTCAATACTCAAAAGAATCCTTGAAGAAAGCATTTACAAGCCTTGAAACTTTGGCTATGAAAGAAGGTCTGACATCTCATGCGGATTCCGTCAGGATCAGGCTAAAAAATTAAATCTATCAGAAAATGAAATACGTTCGCCCAATCATCCAGGACCTAAAAGCATATATACCCGGAGAACAGCCGAAAATCGCTGGTCTGGTAAAACTCAATACCAACGAGAATCCTTACCCACCAGCGCCTGCCGTTCTCGAAGCAGTCAGATCTGCAGTCGATGCCAGGCTAAGATTATATCCTAATCCAACAGCAGATCGTCTGCGTGAAAAGCTCGCAGATCTTCACAAGTGTCAGCCTGAAAACATAATCGTTGGCAATGGGTCTGATGAGATTTTAGCCTTAGCAGTCAGGGCCTTTGTGGAACCTAAATCAGCTTGCACAGAACAAACCCAAAACAAATGTCTGGTCCAGTTTTTCGATCCGTCTTACTCATTGTATCCGGTACTTGCTGCAATTCATGGTGCACTACCAAATCCAGTACCATTACGGTCAGATTTTTCATTGCCTGATATAGACGAGCTTATGAATTCAAGCAATTGGCGGTTCGATGCAGCTTTAACTTTAATCACTACACCAAATGCACCAAGCGGAAAAGGATACTCCACCCGCGATCTGGAAATGCTCTGTAAAGCGCAAAATGGTGTCGTATTACTCGACGAAGCATATGTCGACTTTGCAGAGGAGAATGCAATGGCCTTAGCCCTAAAATTAGAAAATACACTTGTAGCAAGGACATTTTCAAAAGCATACTCGCTCTGTTTCCAGCGCATAGGCTATTGCGTGGGACCGGCTTATCTAATTGAAGCATTAATGAAGATCAAAGATAGCTACAACGTCAACGGCCTGGGCCAAATAGCCGCATTCGCAACATTAGAAAATATAGAATATTACAAAAACAACTTTTGCAAAATAATTACTACACGCACAACCCTCACTAATGAGCTTCGTCTATTAGGATTCGAAGTCTACCCAAGCTCGACCAATTTTATCTTAACTAAACCACCAAAAACACACGCTGAAAACTGGCTCAAGTTACTCCGCGAAAACAATATTCTTGTCAGATGGTTTCCATATCCACGCGTCAAAGACTATCTAAGGATTACAATAGGTTCAGATGACGAGATCAATAAACTAATAATTGCCATACGCAAAATATTAAACAATCTTTGATTCCAGACCCTGTTACAAAATCAACATTGCATCGCCGTAGCTAAAAAACCTGTATTTTCTTTCAATCGCCTCTGCATAAGCTGCTAATAGCATATCGCGTCCTGAACAAGAACCCGGGGCACAAAAAGCGCTAACCAACATCAACAAAGTAGACTTAGGTAGATGAAAGTTCGTAATAAGCACATCCGTAACCTTAAATTCCCAGGGCGGCCTGATGAAAAGATTCGTTCGGCCAGAATATGCTGTTAATTTTCCATCATTGAGCCGAGCTACAGTTTCTAAGACACGAACAGATGTAGTCCCAACACAAAAAATTCGTTTTCCTAAAACCTTTGCCTCATTGATCACATTTACAGTAGCTGAATCCAATGAAAATCTTTCTTCGTGCATCACATGCTTACAGATATCCTCTGTTTTAACCGGTGCAAAAGTCCCAGCTCCCACATGAAGAGTAATGAAAACAATTTTGACTCCTTTATCTCTCAACTTATTTAGTAATTCCTCTGTAAAATGCAGGCCGGCTGTAGGTGCAGCAACAGAGCCAGGAGGCCCTGCAAAAACTGTTTGATACCGATTCTTATCTTCATCCAAATTATCTGTTAAAGTCCTAACAATATATGGTGGTAATGGGACCTTACCAATGGACTCCAATATGGTTTTTATATCTTCATTGCTATTAAATCTTACAATGAAGTGTCCATCCGTTGTCTTGGACTCGACTTTGCATGATAACTTGGGTTCATCTGTAACTGGATCAACAATTACAATTTCTTTATTTTCATGCATTCGCTTGCCTGGCCCGAGCAATACCTCCCATCTATTTATCGTAAGCTCTTCCAATAGAAAAACTTCGATATCCGCCCCAGATTCCTTTCTTTTGCCCTTGAGCCGTGCGGGAATTACTTTTGAATTATTCAATACCAAAACATCGCCCGGATTAAAATACGCTATAATGTCCTTAAAAATTCTGTGCTCAATCCAACCATTATCCCTATGTAAGACCATCAAGCGTGAACTGTCTCTTGGCGAGACTGGATGTTGAGCGATCAGTTCGGGCGGTAACTTATAATCAAAATCTGACGTTTTCATTACTGTTGTCACATTCCAGGTTTTTAACGATACCGTCAAGAAAACCAATAACTAATATTTCTTCTTGAACATATATGCCGAATAGTTCATGGTTAGACTCGGCAGGAAAATTTGTTTTGAATACTTGCCAAAACTTAAAGTTGCTATTAAATTTTTGGTCCTTAGTAAAAAAATTAATTTGCTGGACAAAAACAAAGTCCATCTAACAATTAAAAAACTGGAGTATGGTACGGATAAGATTAAAACGGACGGGTGCAAAAAATGACCCTCAATATCGAATCGTCGTAGCCGATAATAGGTGCAGGCGTGATGGTAGATTTATTGAAGAAGTTGGGCATTATCATCCTCAACTCAAGGATAAAGATAAAGAGTTTCAAATTAATCTTGATCGAGTTGATTATTGGCTTAAGCAGGGCGCTAAACCGTCAGAGACAGTGGCAAGCATTATACGCAGAGCAAGAAAAGCTGTTAAAGTTTAACCTTTAAAAAGCCATCTATATGCAAGAGTTCCTTGAATATGTTATAAAGGGCCTGGTTGATCGTCCCCAGGAAGTTAAAATCACATCCGTCGAACGCAACGGTGTAACAGTATACCAGATCCGTGTAGACCCTAGAGACGTGGCTAAAATCATTGGCCGCGAGGGTAATACCATAAATGCAGTCCGTGCATTGCTATTAGCTGGAAGCGCTAAACAAGGTAAACGTTGTATGGCCGAAGTCATTGAAGACCGTGGAACAACCCCGGTCGCTACACAAACTCCGGCCACAGGTACCCAAGCATAAAAGTTTAGCCGATTTTCCCTGGGGCTAATTTGGATGGGGCAAACCGTTTTAGTCGGGTTGTTTAACCTGCGGGATGGGTGTTTATGAAGATCGACGTCCTAACATTATTCCCTGGGATGTTTAATGGGCCAATGGATGAAAGTATCATTAAACGCGCTAAACAAAAGGGTATCTTAAATCTTTGCATTCATAACTTACGTGATTATACACACGATAAACATAAAACAGTAGACGATAAACCATATGGTGGCGGACCGGGCATGTTATTAAAACCCGAGCCGCTATTTGAGGCACTTGAAGCTATAACAACCGATAACTCTTTCATTATACTCATGACGCCTGCAGGGAAATTATTTAATCAGGAAATAGCTAAGGAATTGGCTAAAAAGGATAATCTTGTTATCATCTGTGGCAGTTATGAAGGAATAGATGAACGAGTTCGTGATTATTGGGTTGACGAGGAACTTTCTATAGGCGATTACATCTTAACTAATGGCGCTTTGCCGGCAATGGTTGTGATTGATGCTATAACCCGGCTATTGCCAGGCGTGCTTGGACATGAAGAAAGTTGCCTCCAGGAATCGTTTAGCAACGGGCTCCTGGAGTATCCACAGTACACCAGACCGGAAGTATTTCGGGGAATGAAAGTCCCTGATATACTCCTGTCAGGCAATCATGCAGCCATAGCTAAATGGCGGGAAGAACAGGCCCGAATCCGCACCGCCCAACGTCGGCCAGACCTGTTGGAGCGTTTAAAAAGGGCCAACAAAATAACTGAATAAGCTAAACATGATGTTATATGAACCAAAAACTTTTAGATAAAATCGAATCGGAATATTATAGAAAAAATCCTTTAGTATTCAACGTTGGGGATACTGTAAGAGTTCATACCAAGGTAACCGAAGGCGACAAAGAAAGAATCCAGGTCTTTACTGGTGTGGTTATTGGCAGACGTGGCCACGGCCTTAACGAAACCTTCACCGTCAGAAGAATCAGCTACGGCGAAGGCGTTGAAAGAGTCTTCCCAGTCCACTCACCAAAAATAGAAAAAATCGAAATCGAACGACATGGTCAAGTACGGCGTGCTAAACTTACTTACCTCAGAAAACGTCTCGGTAAAGGCGCTACCCTGGTAAAAGAACGTGAAGAAAAATCAGAAACAGAAAACAATAATGCTAAGTCAAAATCCTAAAACCCAGATCAATATTTTTTACTCTGGTTATTACATTTAAATCTTTAGCGGCCCCTTATATTTAAAAAAACGTCAGGGTCTGCATCAGTTTCAGGATGCAGACCCTGGCTTATTTTGGAAAATCTCTTAAAAAGTTTACTTTGATACTTAGACTCCCAACAAACTAATCCGATATTTTTTAAACATACCGATTACACCATAAATTTTAATACCAGAGTAATCCACATTTAATCCCGGAGAAATTTCATCTTTTCACAATTAAAGATCATGGCTAAAAATAGCCAGTAATGATTGAGGACATTACATCTGAAACAGCTATATGCGCTGTATTTGGTTTTCCTGTTAAACATAGCGCGTCACCAATATTTCAAAATGCAGGAATAAAAGCACTTGGTCTTAATTGGCGTTATCTAGCTTTCGAGGTCAGGCCAGAAGAATTATCGGCCGCACTTCTTGGCGCGAGGGCTATGCGCTTTATTGGAATCAATCTCACCCTGCCCCATAAACAGCTAGCTCTAAAATTAATGGACGTGCTCGACGAATCAGCCGTCAAATGGGGTGCAGTAAATACCATCAGATTTGAAGGCTTACACCATAACCAGTGGATACCATTGGGCCAAGCCTCTGGCAACTCATTCGAAAAAGTCAGGCTGGTAGGATTTAACACAGATGCCGATGCTATCGTTTCAGCTATTCAAGAAGACTTCAATATCTCGGTCCAGGGAAAGAGGATCCTTATCTTAGGAGCAGGAGGAGCAGGAAGAACAGCTGCACTAAAATTAGCTGAATCTAATGTTGACTCTTTGTGGCTGGTTAACAGGACAGAATCTAAAGCTGTAGAACTAGCCCAGGAAATCTGCCAGAAATATAAATCGGTTAAGGTATGTGTCGGGTATCCAACTTCAGACATTGACCTGACCATAAATGCCACTTCATCAGGATTGAAACCAGAAGACCCTCTGCCGTTGGACCTTGCAAAGTTTTCTTTACGCCAAACAAAATACGCCTTTGATATGATTTATAAACCTCAAGCAACAAAGTTTTTAATTTACGCTAAAGAATCAGGCTGCATCACTGCTAATGGCACTACGATGCTCTTACACCAGGGTGCAAAAGCTCTTGAGCTATGGAGCAACTTAAAGCCACCCGTAAATTTAATGCGCTCTGAACTTATCCATTACTTACAAACCAACAAATAACTACAAATTAACAGATGAATAATGATGTTATTACCAGTTTCAAAATAATGCCCTTCCATTTTTGGTCTGCAGTTTTCTTTCTGTTTGGATCAATTGTTGGAAGTTTTTTAAATGTATGCATTCATAGACTTCCAAGGTCTGAAAGTCTGTTCTGGCCACCATCGCATTGTCCAAAATGCGGAACCCACATACCATGGTATTATAACATTCCAATCTTCAGCTGGATTTCCCTCAAGGGCAGGTGCGGCTTTTGCCATGAACCGATTAGCCCGCGGTACGTGATAGTGGAAGCAATTACCGCTTTCGCTTTCCTGGCCTGCTGGCTCAGATTCGGTAAAGAATCATGGGTACTGGCACTAATTTTTTCAGGCCTCATTTCTATGTTCATTGTAGCATCGTTTATCGATTTCGAACATATGATCATCCCTGATGAGTTAACTATCGGCGGGATAATCACTGGCTTTCTTGTATCGCTGGCATTTCCAGAGTTACATCATACACAATACAGGCCATTGGCTTTGCAAACAAGTGCAATAGGGATACTCGTAGGATTAGGATCTATTTTTGCAATGCTCAAATTTGGGAAATTACTGTTTGGAAGACAAAGAATAGTCCCTGAGCCGGGTGAAAAAGTAATCTTTGGTGAAAACTCAGTAATGGTCGGCGATAAATCATTCCCTTATGAAGAAATTTTCTTCAGAACAACTGATATCATTAATATCCAGGCTCTAACGGTAAAAGTCGGTGAGCAAACCTGGGAAAATGTAAAAGTTCAGGTTTCTCCAGAAAAAATTACCATTGGTGACAAAGAGTTTAATCCTGAATCAATAAACTCAATGGAGATTACTACAAGTGAAATTATTATACCCAGAGAAGCGATGGGGTTAGGCGATGTTAAATTTATGGGCGCTATAGGCGCTTACCTGGGATGGAAAGCTGTCCTGTTTAGCCTAATGCTAAGTTCGTTTATCGGCGCTATTACTGGTTTAACTCTTATTATTCTAAAGAAAAAAGAGTGGTCCAGCAGAATCCCATACGGACCTTACATTGCTACAGCAGCTGTTGTCTGGATCTTTGCTGGACAAAGAATTTTAGATTATTTGTTCAGGGGTATCTAATACTGGATTTTTTGGAGTTTTGTCTCGCTAAATTTAAAATTTGTGGATCTGCTTTAAACAGCTGATACGGTCGATTGGAAGTCTTGGTCAACCTTCATTCGAAAGTCATGATTCAGAAAAAAGAATACACTCATTTAATTAAACTTGCCTTAATCCATCAAAACCTATAAGAAGCATCTCGTTCATAAAATGAGCTCTAATGTCATAGTCATAATTCCTACATACAATGAGCGTGATAATATCATACCACTTATTGATGCCCTGCTATCCATTCCAGTTCCTGTAGATATACTGATCGTCGATGATAATTCACCCGATGGCACAGGTCTGATAGCCGAACAGATATCTCAAAAACACCCTCAAGTATTTGTGCTCCATAGACAAAAGAAAGATGGACTTGGTAAAGCCTATCGCGCCGGCTTCGCGTGGGCACTCCAAAAAGATTATGAATTTATATTTCAAATGGATGGCGACTTCTCTCATAACCCGGCTGACATCCCCAAATTCCTCACGGCTGCTAAAGACGCTGACCTTGTCATAGGTTCAAGATATATAAATGGAATCCGCGTGATCAACTGGCCATTGAAAAGATTAATTATTAGCATGCTTGCAGCTAAATATGTAAGAATGGTAACAGGAATGCCTTTCACTGACCCAACCGGCGGCTACAAATGCTTCAGACGTGGTGCATTAAAAATCATTGACCTGGATTGTATAAATTCCAACGGCTATAGCTTCCAGATTGAAATCACTCATAAAATATGGCGGGCAGGATTAAGAGTGGTCGAGGTGCCAATAGTTTTCACCGACCGCTTCCAGGGTACATCTAAATTCTCTGGACCGATTGTCTGGGAAGCTATATGGATGGTCTGGAGATTACTCTTCCAAAATAAAATCCGCAGAAAACCATTCCTTCAGGAAAATCAAAAATTCTGATTCTATAACCTTCGATCGCCCAGATTTTTCCAAAAAACTTCACACCAAAAAATTTCTTTAGTAGTACGGCAGTATAGCTGAAGCAATAGAGGTACAACAAAAATATGGTCCCGGTCCATGCTTATAAATATACTAATATTTATAAAAAGTGAATGGCACTAAAATGACACAAATAAGTCCTCAATCAAATTTGTTTTTTATTCTTGATGTATAATAAACTGCTCTCTGAGCTGAGGTCATTTTTTCAAAATCCGGGGAGCCATCGGGCTTAACAGGCCATGGTTGAGATTGATCAGCCCCATCATTTTTGACATGCTCTTTATTTTTGTTACGTGTAACATTTAAAACATTTTTAGGCCTTGCAGAAGCTTTAATAAAATCGGCCTTTAGCGTTGGGTCGGTTAATTCCAGATCTTTTTCTAAAGGTAATCTTGGTTTTATACCGGACTTTTCCAATATCGCATGGTATGCCTTGACAGCCTCTATTGGTAAAATTCTACCTTCTACAATAAGTCTTAATAATTCAATAAAAGCCAATTGATGTTCAGCATGATTTATTTTACGACCATACAATGCTACGCGTGCCCCATATTTTTGAGCATCGTAAATAAGTTTAAATGCATCATGAGTTGTGCCGGCGCTACCACCCAAAATACCTACGATCAGATTTGGATCGTATTGAACCAGCTCTTCCAGGAACCTGGGGCCATGATATACAATCTTGAGAAACAAAGGCCGCCCGGCTTCAGCCACCCCTGCTAAACTTCTAACGATGTTATCATTAATAAATTCACCTAATTTCTCATTTGGAACTCCAGAGGGAACATTTGGATCAAAAACCTCAAGGAAATATTTGAATCTTTTCCTTTCTGCTTCCTCACGAAATTCTTTGAATGCGAGTAAGGTCTGACGATCCCGATCCAGGTCATTCAGAAAAGTTATTGAATATAACCCTAAATTTGCTCCGGGAAATTCATCTTTAGACCAGTCACATTCGATCTTGCCACACTGAATATGCCCGATTGATGCTGATCGGAACGGTTGAGCTGGCTGTTTTAAATATGATCCGTGTCTGACTGCCCAGATATCAGTTGCATCATTTGCTCTGGCAGCAGGAGTTACTGTTGAATATTTGAATAATCCTTCCTTGATCGTTAACTGTTCATTCACGCTCGCAGACATCAACATTATGTCTACAATGCCCTGCTTAACTATTTCACGGATAATGTCCAAAAATTCCGGGATATTCCTATAACCAAATTCATTTCTGGTCCAAACCTCTGGAGAGAATTGAGCTGGTCTAGCCCCTGAGCTAGACAGAAAATACCGTGGTCCGGGAGCACGAATCCCGTATGCCATGTCTGCATCCTTAGCATCAGCAATGATAAAAACTTTTGCATTTTTATCAACTTTTAGCCTGGCTAATTTTTCGTCTAAAGACTTTGTCGGCATCTTAAATCCAAAATTTAACGGTCTAACATCCACGTCTAAGTATATAGAAAAAGGTTATCGGACTTCCAGATAATCCTTATCTGGTAATTTCGGGAATTTCTTATGAGGTTCACGTTGATACCAATAAGCAACTGATGCTATATCATCCTGTAAAGGCAAGTATCGGCCATCGCCGCGCCAGCCCAAAGCCTGAATTGTGACCTTAAGGTTTTTCTCAAACCGAATCGGATCAGGTATGTGCCACCTATACAATCCAAAACGTTGTTGTGAATTATAAAGTCCATCTGGCCTAATTACCTGAGCAAGTCCTGTATACGGCGTATTAAATTCCTGATATTTCCCTTTGTTATCAAAATTATATGAACCGCAAAAATAATCCTCAGTACCAGTTCCACAGATTGTCGGAAAATCTTTATCATCATCTATATAAAATTTTATCTCACCTTCACCCCACCAACCATTATTATGCACCCCCCAAGCCAGGTAAGTCCCTACATAGTGTCCCCAACCCTCAACACCATCAAGGATCGTGTAAACACTCTTATACGGTAACGGATTTACCCTCCTGAATTGCGCGTGAAAATATGCAGCGTCATCTGGTACATCCGTCAATGCATAATTAATTTGATAATATAAAACCATATCCTTATCATCAATATTCTCCATGGTAATTCTCGCCTTTTTCTTGAAAGGCATTGGCCAATAGCAATTAAATGCACTTCCGGGATTCACACAAACTGCAAGTGAGCTTACCTGAGCATATTGTCCCCAGCCACAAGCAAAAAAATCACCCACGGGCGCCTCCACGGATGGCTCGGATTCGTCATCCCAGTAAAACCGTATAATCGAAAAACGCCAATGTCCCGTGGGTGACATCCAGATGCTCTGAATTACTCCTGGCCCCTGAATCTCAGCCAGAGTAAACGTGGATTTGGCCCTGATAACAACAGACGGCGAGACCTTCCAGCCTTGTCCAAGATCTCTGGCTGCACCGGCTCCAGTGCCATTAGTAGCCATTCCGCCCTTACCCTTTTCACCTGTAAAGTTTTCGGGACTTATCGAACGTGATTTAGCCTTAGAAAGTTTATATAAATTGCCTAAGTGCAAATCTAGTCCACTAAAATCCTGGGATACAACCAGAACAGACATGGTTAATGCGGCTAACACGCTAACCAGTAATAAACTTAAAACATTAATTCTCATAAGGCATTCACCACATATTTATGTTTTGTAGCCAGAAAGTCAACTTTAAACTATCATGTTCATCTAACTTTTTGACGACTGCTTATACAAATATTCAAACGAATTCTATGTCCTGGACTTTGAAGGCCCGGTCGGATTGTTACAAGACAGGCGCTAAATCCATAGTCTAGATAACAAAGATGTCATAAAACTTATGAACTCAGGCTTTTTAGTCAGCTAATTGGTACTGGCAGAAACCAAATTAAAAACAATAAAAAATGCATCTAAAAATTTATTGGTTTGTTCTTATAAAAAGCCCTGACAGAATCCAATAGTGCGCCAAATCTAATTCCTCTAGTGCTTGGCCTTAATTCAGCAAACTGGAATAACTTTATGAAGCTAAAATAAATAACTACTCCAAAAATTATGATATCAGCCTTATTTTTGGGTAAGCCAACAATAAGTTCTCTATCTTTCAAAGACTTTGTCCATAACTGTTCCAACATAGCAAGTAGTTCAGGAGTACTAATAATCGTGGAATCGATAAGCTGCCTATCAAACTTTTTCAATCCGTTTTTAACGCTTGCTAAAACTGATGCAGTACCCCCAGCCCCAAAAAGAACCGATTGCGATCTGAACCTGTTGATCCAGGCTTTGATGTTTAAATCAATAGATGTATCTAAAATGCTCGAAACTATTCCGATGCATTCATTCATGGTGGCCAATCCTGGAGGTTCATCTTGATGCATACGCGGGAAAGAATGCATCAAGCGAACTGCTCCGAGATCAAGACTCTGAAAAATGGGCCTGGTCCCTGCTAAACCTACAGAGAGTTGTGTGCTACCGCCACCAACATCGAGGACAATTATAGGAATGCGAGGCTTTAAATTTTGAGTAATTCCATCGAATGCCCAGATGGCCTCCTGTTCTTCTGAGATAATTTCTAAATCTAAGCCTGTCTCTGTTTTAACCAGCTGTTGCAATTCCGACGAATTACTTGCGTCTCTTGCAGCACTGGTAGCAAATATTCTAATGAACTGACTGGACAGTTTTCTCGCCTTATGGACAAGTTGATTTATCGCCTCACACGTAGAAGCAATAGAATCAGGCATCAGTTTACCATATGAATATAAACTTGATCCTAATCTTGTTTGATAACTAGTTTCGTAAATAGGTGAAACGACTCCATCGCATATTTCTCCCACTAATAATTTCACAGAATTAGTTCCAACATCAATAACAGCGCCGGTAATGCTATTTACTTGTTCTAATGAATTATTCATCATTTGCTTCCTTTTGAAGCCATAGCAATTGCTGCGGCACCTGTGATCCCGGCCATATCACCCAGGTTTGAAGCCATTATATCGACTTTAGCTGGGAACCCTTTAAATAAGTAATCTCGAGCAGTTTTAACAATTAATGGCATCATAACATCGTGAAGAGCATGGATTACACCCCCTCCCAATACAACTGCCTCAGGATCAAATATATTTATCAGATTTGCAATCACGAGACCAGTAACGCGAGCTGCGTCTTCTACAATGTTTTTTACAAGCTGATCGCCAAACTTAATCGCTTTTTTAATATCTCCACTCTTTAAGTTAGAAATATCTTTTTTACCCAAAGCTTCAATTATGGACGCATGTCCGTTTTTAATTTCAGACGTGATTCTGTTTATAATGGCATTTCTGCTGGCGTAAGCTTCGAAACATCCATGCCTTCCGCAGGAACAAACTGGTCCTTTGTCATCCAAAACTATATGTCCAACCTCTCCTGCAAATCCATGACTTCCACTATACAATTTGCCATCGATAATTATACCGCATCCTATACCTGTACCTATAAAAATGCCTATCAGGTTTTTCGCTTTCGAATTAAATTCCTTCGCATGGACGCCAACGACACAACAATTACAATCATTATCGACGACGACCGGTTTATTAATGGCAGCTTGAATTTGAGATGCTAAATTAACATTATACCATCCTAAGTTGGATGCATATTTAACAACCCCGGTTTCGCGGTCAATAGATCCGGGTGAGCCGATACCAATTGCTGAAATAGCATCTAATCCCAAACCGCTTAATGCCACAGCTTCGGTTATTGTATCAAGTATTCTACCAACAACAAATTCTGGACCATTTTCAGGCTTAGTCCGTTTCTTAGACCAACCGACACAATCCAGCTGTTGATTAAAAACGCCAGTCAGGATTTTAGTGCCACCTAAATCCACACCGATAAAATACGAAGGATCCTTTGTTCTGCTTTGGTCCATTAATATTTTAACTCTAACACTTTCCAGAAAGAACTAACTCAATTCTGTGCCGCAATTCAGAATTTATTTCATCAATCTGCCTGTCACCATCGACCACAATGAAATTGTAAATCTTTTGTAGTTTACTGAATTGTTCTGCAAGTAATGTCTGATATTTTGTGAAACTATCGAACCAATCCCTGCTTAATCCCAGGTCCATTCCGCTCTCCCAGTAATCCAAAGTCTGGTGTTTTGCAAAATTTCGCTCAACAAGTTGTCTTGTAGAAACATTCAAATAGAACACAACATCTGGCACTAGTGCTATTCCGTACAAATTTCTTAACCAATTCTCATCAATCCCGCGGACCATATCTCTAGCCATCAAGGTATAGATGTATCTATCAGCCAAAACCATGAATCCAGCTTTTAATGAAGGGATAATACTATTTTCTAATTGATCTGCAAAGTCAGTTGCATAGAACAAACTCATGGTAAGTCTTCCCAAAGTATTACCCTGTTTGGCTCTGGCTAATTCTTCACTAACAAGTGTAGAGTGCCGCAACCCAACCTGTAGCGTTGCATGTCCAGAGCCTTCAAGCCATTCCACTAACCTCGAAATTTGAGTAGATCTGCCAGAACCATCAGCTCCCTCAACTACTATGAGTTTACCGGTCAAACTTTCCAAATCCACGCCAGCTATTCCATGTCCATAAAATCGTTTAGGAGTTCGAACCGGTTGCTTTACCCGGCAATGTGTTGATGGCTTGATTCTAACAATAGGTTTTTCGGCTTTTATTCTCTTATTTAAATCATTCATGGCAAAATTACATCGTTAATTTATACCTGGATAGATCCACCTTCGAGTTAACTATTCGGCGTACTTCATTTTGCTGAGCCTCTATCGATAAATTACCATCGATCTTGAAAAAATTATATTCTTCTGCCAACCGATCGTATATCTCCAATAACCTACCCTGGAAAATTTTAAAACTTTCATATGGATTATTTGAAAGTTTTAGATCCATACCCGCTTCGTAATATTTTAACTCAGGTCGGCCAGATAGGATTCTATTTAAAGACACATCTAGATCTGCTCGGAAATAGAAGGTTATATCAGGCAAAACAGCGAAACTATATAGCCCTCGAACCCAGTCAGGAGGACAATTCCTTGCAGTATCTCGGGCAAAAGCAGTAAAGATATAACGATCACACAAGACTATATACCCTGCCCGAAGCAAAGGTACTAGCTGCCGTTCATAACGGTCAGCAAAATCAGTTGCATGGATCAAACTAAAAGTAGTCGGGGTTAAAAGCATGTTGCGCTTTGCCCGTGAAGTGGCACTTTTAACCAATTCTGAAGAATTCCATTCGCTAAAAAATACTTTCAGATTTTGAAGCTCCAACCAACGTTTCAAAAGATAAATCTGGGTTGATTTTCCAGAGCCATCTAAACCCTCGACTGCTATCAAGCGCCCCGGATACTTCATTTCTGCCACAGTTTTCATTTCTTCAGTTTCTCAGCAATTAATTTTATCAGCTAAATCTTAATCCATTGCTATTACAACCATAATCCGATTACTTAAAAAAACAATCAAATCTCATTCAATAATACATGCTTATGATCACTGGCTATCTGACTTATTCTATTCACTAAATATCGTTTTTTTTCAAAATAAGCTATTATGATAAAAATTTCTTAATAACTCCAGCTATATAATTGACTTGAGATATAAAAAATCTGTGTCTTCAATAACACCAATGGAAAAAAAGAGAAACCCAGAACTGCTCAGGATTATTGAAGAAAAAACCATGCAACAGCAACCGGCACAACCTCAGCAAATAAATCTTAGTTTGCAACACAGCGTCCGTGTTTACAAAATAGCAGATTCAATTTCTGGTATCCTTATTTGTTTGTATATGGTTTTAAATCCATGGCTATTTGGAACTACTCGCCCATGGGAAATTTGGATAATGAACATCCTGGGTTATACGTTAGGTATATTATTGTTTACTAAGTGGTGGATCCGGTTTTGGTACGGCTACAAACCGTCAAGATGGTCCCCGCCAATTATTTTACCTAAGACAGAAAAATTCACTTTTTCAAAGTATCAATGGCCGGTTATTGGATTAGCTCTTCTTACCGTAATAATTCTCGCCTATATTCTTATAAGTGCAATAAATGCCAGATGCTCTTACGAAATCGATGCAATAGGTGACTATATACCCATTTTTTATGAATGTATTAAGTGGTTACCCCACAGCCTGGACAAACACCTCACATGGTCACTGTTTTTCGAGTACCTTGGACTGGCCTGTGTTTTCTGGGCAACACGAGATTGGTTGCTAGGAAAAACCCTTAAAGAAAAACGAATAAACCATGGTGATATACCATCGCAGATACCGATTATAGGACGAGTCATACCAACAAAAAAACGGGTTATTTTCCCCCAGCGATTGGCCATTCTGCTTTGGGTACTGAGCATAAGTGGAATGCTCCTTGGCCTGGAAAGCATAACTCAGCGCCTTAGTAATACAAACAAGCTGTTATGGATCCGACAGCTCAGATTCAACACCACCGCTGAATCTCAGTTTGGACCATACGCGTATCGCAGTAATGCTGCCAGTTATTTTAATATGCTATGGCCTTTGTGCCTTGGCCTTTGGTGGGTCCAAAGGCAAGCAGCAAAGGCAATCGGCAGCTCAAGCTCAAGAATAGGCGCAGGACCACACGTTATGTTGCTTCCCGGAGCCGTATTGATGGCTGCCTGCCCAATTATTTCCTTGAGTCGTGGCGGCGCTATTGTTGCATTACTGGGATTATTGGCTGCCTTTTCCATTTTTTTAATCTCGAGCTGGAAATGGAACTGGCCGGCTAAAATTGGGATTGTTGTGCTTTTTATAGCAATTATAGGCACAGCCTGGTATCTAGGCTGGGATAAATTAAGCTCCAGATTCAAAACAATATTCTCAGATAACCTGAGTAATAGAATCCAAATTTATGAAAACTCACGTCAAATAGCCAAAGATTATCCAATATTTGGTGTCGGGCCAGGCGCATTTGCTTCCGTCTATCATCTATACAGAAAGTCTGTACACGAAACCTGGGCTGCATGTTTACATGATGATTGGATGGAAACACTTGTTACCTTTGGCTGGGCTGGCTCATCATTAGTATTTCTGGCTTTTATAATGGCAATACTCCATTGGTTCATCGGAAGAGGTTTAAAATTACCTCTTATCTTCATGACTATGGTCTGGATTGCAATAGCCGGTTGTCTATTACACGCAAAATTTGATTTTCCGCTGCAGGTTCATTCTCTATTAAACATGTTTTTATTCCTATGTTGTATCAGTTTGTCTTCCTCAAAAAATGCCTGACGCATATTCAGCTCGTGTTTAAGAAATCTCTTTCGAGTTTTAAAACACAGCTTGTAAAAATCTCTAGCCCTGGACTAGCACTTTTACTATTACTTTTATGGGGCATAGTCGGCTGCAAAACTTATACTCCACACTTCTATCCAATCGGTATTTACAGTGTACGATCTACTAATAATTTCCCGGAGTTAAAATCTGCTGGGTTCAATATTGTAGTCGGTCCAGCTAATAAAGAATATTTAGATGCAGCTCACACCATCGGCCTAAAAATTCTTGCCTCACCAAACACCACAGCCGGACCTGAATTCGATACCAACAAAGCCTATCGGTGTGTTCGTGCTTTCGATAAGCATCCAGCGCTTTGGGCGTGGTATCTGTGTGACGAGCCTGACTTAAACCTAATTTCTCCTGATTATATAAAGTTCGCACATAAAACATTAAAAAAAATCCGGGCCAAGAAACCAACAGCAATAGTCCTTTATAAAGGATCCGAAGCCTTAGCCTTTGGCAGAATTACCGATATTTTAATGATCGACAGATACCCCATACCATGGCTTCCGTTATCTAATTTTCCACTAAATATTCGTATGGGACGCCTGGCCGCAGGCCAATCTCAACGACTAATCGCTGTTATACAAGCCTTTGATTGGTCATATTATCCAGAATTCCTTGTAGATAATCTCCAATACAGACCGCCAAATTATGACGAACTAAGATGCATGGTCTTTAGCGCATTGGTCTGTGGAGCCGATGGTATATTTTTTTACGCATTTGATGATGGCCGATGGCGTATGACCGATCACCCAGACACATGGTCAGCTGTCAAAAATATCGTGAACGAAATAAATAAACTATCTCCTATTTTTAGCGGAGCAATTGCTTGGTGGCCTGTCAAATGGAAATGCCAACCTAGTGAATTCCGATTTAATGAATCCCAGGATCCAGCCGTCCAACTGGCTCTTATTTACGCAAACACTCAAAACCTCTATACACCAGCAGGCTGGTACATCGTAGCAGTAAATACCACAGCACATGAGTTGACTTTCGGTTTCAATATTCCGTGGCAAATTCCAACTGTTTCAGTCCTAAACGAAGAACGATCTATTGAAACCCCCGGGTTCTGGCTGGAAGATAAATTTCTCCCGTATCAGGTCCATGTTTACGGCCCAATGAAACCTTAGAATTACACAACCAATTCTTTAAGAGCTGAAGCGACATTCCTGACATAAAATTTGTTATAAAAGACACTTCACAAGGATTAATATCTGGACGTTTTCCATTGTATGGATTAGATTTTATCAAGGATTATGAAAGAAAAAGAACAACAGCCCCAACAACCTAAACCTTTTACCCCTGGCATTACCCGTAGCCAGGTCAGAGAACATGCATTCAGAATATTCAAAGATAAATTAAACCGCGGCCCACTAACCGTAGAAGACTGGGTGTTTGCTGAAAAAGACCTGGTTAATTCAATGCAAACAGAAGAAACAGAAGAACCATAATCCAACACCACGTCCTTAGATAGCTAGAAATTAAAATCGCCAGGCGTGAATTTATTATTGGAGTCAAAAGATAAACCTCTTGAAATCAGCATCCAGGTAATTCCATAAGTGTTTTCAAAAAACATTATATCTACCCGGCACTTCAGGAAAAATTAGTTCCATCAATTTTATTTTACTAATGCAAAATTCTTTGATACGCATAACATCATGCTCAAAAATCATAAGGTTAATCAAATCACCGATTTGCAGGCTGCCGTTGTCGGTACAGGCTTTATAGGCCCAGTTCATGTGGAGGCTTTGAGGAGGTTAGGAGTTCGTGTTGTTGCGCTTTGCGATTTGCCTGATAGAGTAGGCACAGCTGCAAAAAAATTAGGCATAGAACAAGCATATTCAGATTACGAGAAAATGTTGGCCGACGCCGATATAGATGTAGTTCATATCACTACTCCAAACAAATTACATTATCCGATGGCGTTAAAGGCATTGAAATACGGCAAACACGTTGTTTGCGAAAAACCGCTCGCAATGAATACAAAAGAAACGGCAAATATCGTCAAGGAGGCCGAAAAATCAGGTAAAATTTTTGCAGTAAATTACAATGTACGGTTCTACCCAGCTATTCTTCAGCTGAAATCAATGGTCCAACTCGGCGAGCTTGGAGAAATTATCCATATAAACGGGTCATATTTTCAAGACTGGCTTTTTAAGGATACAGATTACAACTGGCGACTGCTTCCAGAAGAAGGTGGTAAACTGAGAGCCGTCGCGGATATCGGCACACATTGGATGGACACGGCTTCGTTTATACTTGGGTCAAAAATTTGTTCAGTTTACGCACGACTCGGCACATTCCATAAAATCCGGAAACGTCCGGCAGGCGAGGTCGAGACATTCTCAAACTCCGTTGCTGATAAGCTAATTGAATACCCAGTGAAAACCGAGGATTACGCATCGGTCATGCTTGAGTTTTCAAACAATACTCACGGGAACGTTGCCGTATCACAAGTAGCAGCCGGACGAAAAAATTGCATACGTATCGAGATTTATGGTTCAAAGAAATCTGCTGCATGGTGCTCTGAGGAACCGGAGTTTATCTGGTTCGGAAATCGCGATAATCCAAATGAAATTGCCGTTCGCGGCACACCCGCATTTGGCACAAATATCAAAAATTTTGTTGATTATCCTGCTGGACACGTCGAAGGATTTCCCGACACATTCAAGATGTGTTTCAGAGCTGTGTATCAAGCAATCATAAATGGTAAGCCCGAGACTCCATTGTTCGCCACACCAGGAGATGGACATTATGAAGTCGAAGTGTGTGAGGCGATCCTCAAAAGTAATAAGGAAAATAAATGGGTGAAAGTTCAATCAAGCAAATTATAATTTTAACCGGCAACTAATTTATGACTATGAAATATTCATACGAAGAACTAGCAAAGACGATAGACCATTCATTGTTACATCCGGCGTTGACAGATAGAGAACTGGAAGAAGGATGCAAACTGGCGGCAAAATATAATGTCGCAAGTGTATGCATCAAACCGTATGCAGTTAAAAAAGCAGTCGAATGGTTGAAAGGCACCGATGTAAAAATTGGGTGTGTTATAGGGTTTCCCCATGGTAACAGCCTGCCAGAGGTGAAACGTTATGAAACTGAACTGGCATGCCGTGATGGCGCGGTCGAGATTGATATGGTCATTAATATCGGAAAGGCGTTGAGCGGTGATTTTGATTATGTTGAAAGTGAAATCAGACTTATTTGCAATGAAGCACATAAATACGGGGCAAGGGTGAAAGTAATCTTTGAGACTGACTACCTCATTGACGGCGTAAGTGGAATGAGCAGAGACGATTTAATCCGCCGACTATGTCAAATAAGTGAACGTGCCGGTGCCGATTGGGTGAAGACATCCACAGGATTCGGCTTCGTTAAACAGCCCGACGGTTCATATAACTACAAAGGTGCAACAGAACATGACTTAGCTATCATGCGCGCATCGTGTTCCGAAAAAGTCCAGGTTAAAGCAGCTGGCGGCGTGCGAACTCTTGACGGTCTAATAAAGGTAAAAGATATTGGTGCAACTCGTTGCGGAGCAACCGCTACAGCCGCCATGCTGGAAGAATACAAAAAGAGAGCAGCGGCAAATCAATAATTTGCAGCACAGCTCAAATATTTATTTTTTCAAATCCTCAATAGCCTTTCTCATTTCGTCTATGTGAACCTGATAGTCAGAATTATCAGTTATATGAGCAATAGTGCCGTCCTTTTTAATTAAAAAACTAACTCGCCTCGAAGATGTCCCACCCTCCCTGCGCGTACCGTATAAATCCACAATCTTTCCCTCAGGGTCTGCGAGAAGAACAAAGTTCAAATTGTACTTTTCTATAAATTTGCGGTGGCTCGACGTGCTATCTGTACTTATGCCGATTACTTCGACATCAGCAGATTTAAAACTGCCGATATTGTCCCTGAACGAACACGCCTGTTTGGTACATCCGGGTGTGTTGTCTTTAGGGTAAAAATACAGAAGCACATGCTTTTTCCCAATAAAATCCGCAAGTTTCCACGGATTTTCGTTTTGGTCTTTTGCTTCAAACAACGGTGCTCTATCACCTGGTTTGAGCTTTACCGCAGGTTCTGACGATCTTGCCATATTCAACGCTCCTATAGCCAGCATTATGGTTAAGGCTAATGTTATTTTTCGCATCATTTTTATATGTTGTCTTTTAAGTCAACAATTTGTTCCAAATCTACACTCATTTTGCCGGCTTCGCAAATTTCCAGGGTTTCCAAATCCCCTTCTCCAATTCAAGTCCAGGCAATTTCAAGGTCAAAATATTTGAGCAATAATATTTCTTAAATAATACGACTGAATTATCTGAAGCGCTGTAAGTTTGAATAATATTTCCAATTACATCATACGGCTGTGCTGTTTAATGGCTACACGAACTTATCAAGCCCACGGCTTTTTTAGCTGTATCATGAGGCCGGTTCAGGCATCTCCACCAAAATCAACACTAAAATCAATATCGAGAAACACACCTATTACCAACAAAAAAAATAACAGAAAAGACCAACCGTAGCAAAGAGCCACAATTATTTACAAATAAATCAAATGACTTTAGATTGCATAGATGCATTTTTCCAAAATATGAATACAGCGACCTACAACAGCTAGCAACGGTACGTATCACAGGTCAGGCTATGATTTCAATTCCGAAGCATTAATCATTCGAAGCTTATACCATCCATGCATATATGATTTTACTCATAAGATTTCTCAAAAGAGCAAATACTTATTGCAAGAAAAATCTCAAAAAAATCTCAGATATGAGTATTAGAACCCAAGATCATTATGATCGAATCCTTCCTGACAAAAATTCAATAGTACGAATGCAGTTCGAAGGGTTAAATCTTTGAAAATCGGTATCTCCAGGTCAATTTTGCAGATGTGGATAAGTCAAGTTGTTAACTTTTTGAATATAAATAGATTATTCAATCCGAACTCAAATTTTCTTTTTAATATCAAATTAAATCCAGCCTTTTGGAAAGTATCAATTGCCATGCAGGGGTCCATCCCATAGTGCTGATGGCAGTCGGTCCCGTCCATAATACGCAGAGCTGATAAAATATTAACAATGCAATCCACAGTGGGAGAAGGAACTGTTATTATAATGGTGCCACTGTTTTTTAGCAGGTTCATGCATGTTTTGGCTATTATTTCATGCTTAGCTGGCGGAATATGTTCAAATACTGCCAAAAAAGTTATGACATCGACAGCCCCTATTTCATTGGCAGGAAGGTCTTCGGGAAAGGAACCTGGATATAATGTGGCATTTTTTAATGTAGTTTTGGAAAGAACATGAGGATCAATACCGAAACCCTTACAAGACTTTTTTTCGAGCATTCGGAACAAAGCCCCATCCAGACAGCCAACATCTAAAACAATGGAATTTGATGGGATAAATGCAGATGCAACATGCAATCGCCAAAATTGAATAAATTTATCAAAGAGTTTCATGTAGAGGTTAAAGTTTTTTCTTAGGAAGGTTGAGGAAACTGATGAAGAAACTGGAAAGAATAATTTGAGTACCCAGGCCAATCGATAAAAAGCTGGGGATAACAATTCTCATTGTATATGATGGATTAAGTGGCCCGAATCCGGCGGTTTGCCAGGATATGAATGCCCCAATTGCAAGAAACAGTCCAACAATGGCCAAAAATCCACCAAGTATCAAAAAAAGCTCAAGTGAAATATTTTGGATCCACAGTTTTTTTGTGTGAGCCTCGATTAATAGACCCGCTCTAAGAGCAAATACTCTGGCAAAGATAGAGAAAAAGACTGCTTGAAAACCAATCATTACCGCCAACGCGCAGAATGTCAGGGTATGTATGTCTAAGGTAACGCTAAAAACTTTTCTAGGTTTGATCCAAATCCAACCGCCTAAAATTAGTCCAATGAGCATAAGAATGATTCCTGGATAAAGGAATAACCAGGACGGGCTATACAATAACATGAACCTAAGGTTGCGCCAACCATCTCTCCAAGTTTTGAGGTGTGGCGGCCTCGAACGGCCGTCTGGAGAAAGAACTGTCGGTATTTCAGTAATTTTTAGACCCGCTAAAGAAGCTTTAATAACCATTTCAGGGCCAAATTCCATTCCAGTTGTTTGGAGCTCCAATTTTAAAATTGCTTCCCTCTCAAATGCACGAATACCGCATAAAAAGTCACCCACTTTTGCGCCAAAAAACAATCGCCCCAGCCAGCTAAGAAACGGGTTTCCGAGATACTTATGTAAGAAAGGCATAGCACCAGGTTTAATTTCACCTTTAAATCTATTCCCCATTACAAGGTGGAACCCCTGCCGTAATTTTTGAACAAACGGTAACAAATTATATAAATCGTAACTATCGTCGGAATCGGCCATGATGATAAATTTTCCTCTTGCAGAATTGATACCGCCCATTAGCGCATTACCATAACCCTTGTTTTTTACTTCGATTACTCTAGCGCCTAAGGCCAGAGCAATCTGTTGGGACCCATCTGTGCTACCATTATCAGCTATAAGGACTTCTCCGTTAATACCATATTCTTGCAAAAATTTAGTGGCTTTTTTAATACATGAGCCCAAGGTTTTGGCCTCATTAAGGCAAGGCATTAAGACAGTCAATTCCATGGTAGCTTCAGGACTGGCATTCATAATAAGACTCAGGTTAATAAAAACTTTTTAATAATCAAGGATTAGTTCTTGGCAATCTGCCTATCCAGGTACCACTTACAGCGTAATGCCATTCGAGTTCTTTGATATTGGGTTTAGAGGATGCATCACCATAAATAACCAATCTATCCTGAGGTCTCATTTTTTTTACCCAAGGTTCATAAGATTTTGAATCACCTAAATTCCATTGTATTTTTCTATAGATTTTTAAATCATCTGGAGGCATAAATGTACATTCGAATCCAAGAATATATTTCCAATTTGCATTAGGATTTTTAAAGAATGTTCTGTAAAATGTTTGCATACTTGCGCTATAAATTATACCACCGTCCTCTGGTAACCAGCCCTGAATACCTTCAGCATCCGGTGTAATGTATTCTATGGTTAAGTTATAAGTCCAACGGTTTCCTAAATCGGAAGTTAACCCTAAGAACAGTGCAGCGCTCAAAGCACAATTGAAAACAAATCGTTTGAAAACAGCTTCAGGTATTCTTACTTCAAGTATCTCCTGGATTTGAAATGCAGTCCATACCACAAGAGATGGAAGCCCCCAGTCGATCCAGAACCTACAAATTTTCAGACCCAAGATCCAAGTAACTACCGCTAATAAAAAGAATGGGTTTGACCACATTTTAGGCCAATCACCCAAGAGTGTTTTTCTAATGATAAGAATAATTAAAACCGCGAACCAAATCGTAATATCGCCAGTAGAAGGCTGGAATTCGGTTACCAACATTCGTGTTAATTCATGGTTTCCAAAACACATGAAAGCAATCCTAACTTCATCGGAAAGAAATTTTATTGGTTCCCCAGTAAAGCAAGCGCCTATAAAAGATCCCACAATCCAAGCCAAAGAAATCTGTGCTGCTTTTTTAAATTCGCCACTGATAAGGAACACAAATGGAATCATTACATACAAATACCAACTTCCGTGGATCCAGGTAGATAGCACAAAAAGAATAACGGTTAAGACTATCCTAAGTTTTAAAGCAGGTTTTTGAAAATACCACATAGAAATAACAGATATTGTTATAGATATACCCAGTATATAAGGGCGGCCATGCGTCATTCGAACAAAAGAAGTCATATTAATGAGGCTAAAAATTAGCAAACTCATCAACCAAGCTTCAGGACGGCGCATCCAAAATAAAGGAGCAATAAGATAGAGCATGCAAAATAAGACAATTGAGAATACCATTAGTTCATCGGCATCCCACCCAGTTTGTAAATACAAAGACCGTAAAATAAAGTGCCAGCCGGGATTATGATCCATTGGTGCATCTTGTCTTAATACTAAGATTTCACTCCATGGTTTACCAGAGATAGCTTTACCAACATGCCGCATTGCATCATCAACTGGGATATACCCGTAACTGATAATCTTGAGAATGATGATTAAAAATAGGGTTACAGTGATAACCCATGGTAAGAGAAAAAAGATCCTATGCTCTAAATTGAGTAAATCTGATATGATTGATTGCTTAATATTACATTTTTTTTGAATTATTTCGTTCATAAAACTCGATATTAAAATTCCAAATTATAACGTTGAACACAGCTTTACATACTTTATTCATTCAGTAAATCAAAACCTTATTTCAAATTAAGCACAGCTAAAATATTTTTTAACGAAAGCTCAGAGATGTGATTAGCGACTAGATCGGCTTCGCGGAGTTTTTCAAGAGGGAATGTATGAGCAACAGCAATGCAATGCATATTCGCTGCTTTAGCTGCGTGAATTCCATGGACAGAATCCTCAATAACTATACAGTTCTGCTGCGGGACACCAAGGATAGCGGCGGTTGTTATGAAAATATCTGGTGCTGGTTTCTTATTTAGTACATGTTCACTTGAAATTATCGCAGACCAAAAACTGTCTGGTAATCCGATTTTGTTTATGTTGGCTAAAATTTTTATTTTATCTGCACTTGAGGCAATTGCGCATCTTAATCCATGATACTTGCAAGTTTTAGCTAACTCGACAGCGCCTGGATATGGATGCAACTCCTGATCTACTAAACTGAGGTAAATCTGGTAAGTTCTGGTTTTAGCCACTGTCAAATCGATGTCTAGTCCGTATTTTTCTGCGACGCCACCAATATATTTGGATTCCCCAGTACCTATAAAGGGTGTGAAATCTTCTGGTCGAACATGAATTCCATATTCTTCAAACATTAAGATTGCAGACTTACATATCAAAGGCTCTGAATCCACCAGCACACCATCCATATCGAATATGATGGCATATTTATGCAGTTCAGCTTGGTCCATAATAGGCTATGATCTCAAAAAAAAGTCCTGCAATCAAACTTATATTAATTGCAGGACTATTTAATGTGTTTTTATCCGATGTAACTCGCAGGATTTTAAGCTACTTTAGTTTTACTCATACGTTCTAAAGTATCATCAACTTGCTGCGGGCTGAGCATACCTACTGTTATGGCATCAACCAGGCCATTTGAAAAAACGAATTTGAGAGATTCATCCTTTTCTTCTGGCTTAACCAATTTACCTGCTCCGAAGATCTTCATTCCGACGACAGCTTTTCCATTTTTTCGTGCAATTTTCAGGACTTCTGCCACTTCTTCTGCTGATCCATCCATGCTGTAATCTTGACCTCCTTTGTAATTAATACGAGCAAAGATAACATCTGTCCATGAATGAGTGGCTGCAACTTTTAATGCGCCCAAGTCGTGGCATGATACACCTACCGCCCGTATTGTACCCTTAGCCTTCAATTCTGAAAGCTCATCTCTGACACGTTTATAGGTATCGGGCCACTTATCATCGGTTACGCAGTGGATCAGGCATATATCTATAGTATCAACTCCGAGCTCTGATCTGAACCGGTTGATTTCTTCAATAGCGCCACCTGAGGGTGTAACCCAATTTTCTTTCCTCACCCAGATTTTAGTAAGTAAAACAAGGTCTTTTCTTGGCAAATCTTTAATCACTTCTTTGACAAATGGATGTGTACCATAGAGATCAGCCATATCTATGAATTTTATTCCGCTACTTATACTATGCTTTAAAAGTTTAGAGAAAGCATCTTTTCCAAGCCTGGTATGATCAGACTGCCTGGCCCATCCATTGAAGCCGGTCCCTTGAGCTAACCTTGAGACTTTGATACCTGTCTGACCAAGAGGCACCAGGTCAGTGCCACAAAATGTCTTAGCTTGTTTTGAGACCTCTGCTTTTGTTATAAACGATGGAAAAACCACTGCGCCAGCGCCCGCGGCAGCTGTTAATAAAAATTCTCGGCGATTAATATTTTTCATAGGCATTCTCTCTTTTAAATTCTTTATTTTACATCTAATCCTAAAAAATATTAATTAAATTGCAAATAATATTTCAGTGGTTTTAGTGATACCAAAATCGTTATGATTTAAATTTTGTTAGAAAATATTTTGAAGTTACCTTCCGGAAGGTCGGGTTAGACCCGGATCGAATTTCTGACAATCCTATCGAGGGTTGGGGTTCCACCCCGACCGAGTTTTTCTAACCCTGGTTTGGACAAGGTGGAAGGCGCCCAAGCACTTAAGTTATTAAGTTTTTATTAGGTCAAATGTGATAACAGGATTCAATAATAGCACTCTCCACAGGCAGGAAAGCCTGGGCTACATTTAGATTAATTCACAGGCAAAATTGGATCACAAATAATTCACCAAAATTTGCATAATATTCTAAAATTGTATGATTCGGGAATGATAAGCATAATACCATGAAACTAATTTAATTACGTGTGGAATGAATTTAATTAGCTGTCAGATTGCAAAACTCTGAATGTTGCCGCTGATTAAATCCTAAAATCCGATTCTTGTCTGCAGCTTAAATGAAAAGACAAAGACTTTGCATATAAAATAATTTTGGTTTATAGGAGAGTTACATGATTTTTTGTATAACGCGTAAGCAAAAACATTTTTGGGTGACCAATGCAAAACAGAACTAAATCAGAAGCATTATTTTCTGAGGCTTTAAAGTACATACCTGGTGGAGTCAATTCACCGGTGAGGGCGTTTCGGGCAGTTGGTGGCAATCCTTTTTTTGTATGGAAAGCCGCTGGCCCGAGGATATACGACATAGATGGGAATGAATATATTGATTATGTATGCACGTGGGGGCCTGCAATTTTAGGCCATGCAAATCCTGTGATTATCAATGCAGTTAGAGAAGCGGCAGCAAATGGCACTAGCTTCGGAATACCGAATCCTTTAGAGGTTGAAATGGCAAAGAGCATTTGCGAAGCGGTGCCGTCGGTTAAGAAAGTCAGGATGTGTAATTCCGGCACAGAAGCTACAATGTCTGCAATTCGTCTTGCACGTGGCTTTACTAAAAGAAACAAAATAATCAAGTTCGAGGGTTGCTATCACGGGCATGTAGACTCGTTACTTGTAAGCGCTGGCTCAGGAGCATTAACATTTGGTACGCCTGATAGTGAAGGAATTCCACATGATTTTATCAAACATACCTTAGTATTGCCGTTTAATGATGTTGTGATGCTAAAGGACTGTTTCAATGAATATAAAAATGATATAGCAGCAGTGATATTGGAACCCGTGCCAGGAAACTCAGGGGTATACTTACCAAAACTGGAATTTTTAAAAACTTTGAAAGATTTATGTAGTAAAAACGGAACTGTTTTAATTTTTGATGAAGTAATGACAGGGTTCAGGCTTTCATTTGGTGGTGCTCAGTCAATATATGGTATCGAGCCCGATCTAACATGCTTTGGAAAGATTATAGGGGGAGGTTTACCGGTTGGAGCATTTGGTGGCAGGAAAGATATTATGGACATGTTAGCGCCTACTGGTCCTGTGTACCAGGCAGGGACACTTAGTGGAAATCCATTAGCAATGGCAGCGGGCCTGGCTGCACTGAAAGAACTCAAAATGAGCAACACTTACGAGTATCTAGAAATGTTAGGTCAGACATTAGAAACTGGTTTGAAAAAGGCTGCAGCATCAGCAAAAGTTGATGTAACCATTAATAGAAAAGGATCTATGTTATGTGTATATTTTTCATCACAACCAGTAAGTAACCTGAAAGAAGCTATGGGAAGCGATCGGACAAAGTTTGCCAGGTTTTTCAATCTCATGCTTGAAAATGGCGTGTTCATACCGCCATCACAATTTGAGTCTTGGTTTATCTCTTCAGCACACACGCCAGAAGATGTCGAAACAACTATTACTGCAGCATCAAAAGCTTTTAAGAAGATCTGATTTAAGTTCCCAATACTTCTTTTTTATTTAGATACCGGATTTTGCAGATGCCGTACTTGATAAGGGTTCAATATGATAATAGTCGAAGAATCAGCGTTTGAACTTATAGTAAATGATCTGGAAAAAGTAAATCCTATCGCTCTGGACACAGAAGCTGATAGTCGGTTTAGTTATCCTGAGCAACTTTGTCTTATTCAATTGACTTACAACAATAGAGACATTCTGATTGATCCACTGGCAGAACTTAATCTCAAAATGTTAGCACCGGCAATTCAAAATAAGGAAATAATTTTGCATGCAGGTAAATACGATTTGCAATTGCTAAAATCCTCTGTTAGCGCCATACCATCCAGGATATTCGATACCATGTTAGCTGCAAGGTTTATTGGCTGCAAGAAATACGGTCTGTCCGATCTAACAGAAAAATTTTTAGGGATTAAATTAAATAAGTTTTATCAAAAAGCTAATTGGTCTAAGCGCCCCCTGAGTCCTGCATTAATAGAGTATGCTAAAAATGACACCCGCTATCTGGAACCTCTAGCAAATATATTAAAGGAAAAATTAATTAAGCTTGGTCGACTTGATTGGCATATAGAATCTTGTAATGAGCTGTTAAATACAATAAAAAACAGTTCGTCCAGAAATATAGAAAATGAATGGAGGATCAAAGGTTGTGAGAAATTATCACCCAAAGGCCTTGCGGTTTTACGTAAACTCTGGCAATGGCGGGAGGAAGAGGCACTACGCCTAAACAGGCCACCATATTTCGTACTGCCGCATAGCATTCTTATACAGATAGCCAAAGCAACAGAAGATAATAATTCAACTGACTGTTTACTGCATCTCTTAAATGGTAAATTGAGCATTTCGCATGAGCTGCAAACCGAAATATTACAAAAAATAAAGGAGGCACTCTCCGAGCCAGAAACGCTTTGGCCTAAACTACCTCAAAATAAAGTCAAAAGATTTTCAAGAGATGAACATCATCAATTTATAGATCTCTTGCGAAAACGTGACCGAATAGCAAAAAGGTTAGGAATTGAACCAGGATTCATTATCGGGCGGACAACGTTAGCAGCAATGATCCGAAATGAAAATTCAGTAAATTTAATGGGCTGGCAAAAACAATTGTTATTTGGTGACAATCATTAAAAGAAACAGCCTGAAAACTGCGGATGACTAATCAACCTGTCCCATGATTCTTCAGAAATCTTTTTTTGTTCGTATTTATTTTGATCCAGTGGTTCTGCACATGTGGATCTTTTTGCTTTGCGCAACCAATCTAAGCCCAATGGTTGTTCAAGGAACTGCATATGGTTACAGGCAATAGTTGTTTCTTCTTTTTCAGCCAAGCAAGGTCCATAGCCTACATAAAAGCCAGCAAGTAACAGTGCAACTCTTACCATAGTACTCCGAGAATACGTCGCAAGAGCGCATATGTCTCTGTCATTTACCATTTTCCGTAATAACCGTAGGTGCTGCAGCTTCCACATTTCAGGATTGCTAGCAGGAGAGTATGCATCGTAAAAGATAGCGTGAGGCCTGTGTTTCAGGATCAAGTCAATGTCACAGGTAATAAAATCTGACTCCTTTTTCAAATGACAAGCACCAGCGGCTTTATATAATACAGATGGAAAATCCCCTAAGACCAGATTCCAGGTAACCGAACAATTTTGTAAATGAATTTTCGTTTCTTTTTTATTTATAAGCTCACTAACTGGTTCTTTAAGCTCACGTAAATATTGAAGTTTTGAAACGTTTTTTAGGGCAAATTCCAGAGGTTCAATGGTTTTATCAAAACTTAATACTCTGAGTTTACAATTTACATTTGCACATTTGTTTATAGCCAGCACAGCGTTAGCTGCTGCGCCCAGTCCGACATCCCATATAACGAACTCTTTAGCCAGCCTGCTGGCGCGTTCTACAATTTTTAGTGGTTCTATGTATAATCTAACTGCTTCTTGAGTTGGTCCGAGCACAGGGTGAAAGGTTTCATTAATAAGATTTGATCTCATAGTCCATTCGCCGCTAGCAACTTTAACCAAGCTAAATGGTTCTGAAATGGTCATGAATATTAGCCAGAGGATTTTAAAATCAAGTTTCTATTAAAACCTAAAACTTATAGTTTCAGACCAAGCCACAACGCTCATCAAAATTGTTGACAATATTAAAACATTGAATCGCTTGTCCAGCTGCGCCTTTGACAATATTATCAATTGCGCTAACGATGATAAGTTTATTTGTACGTGGATCAAACCGACAACCAAATTCTATCACATTAGTGCCAACGACATTTTTGGTATCTGGTAAATAATTGCCCTGATAGACTCGGATGAATGGTTCATTTGCATAAAAAGCTTGCCAGGACTTTACTGCAACCTCACCCGGATTACAGTTCTGTTTGTTTTCAAATGTGTCGGTTATATCAGTGCAGATCGTGGTAAGTATACCTCTATTGACCGGGACCAGATGCGGGATAAATTCGATTATTACTCTCTGCTCAGCAGCTTTAGAAAGCTCCTGTTCGATTTCAGATAAGTGTCTGTGTTTTGGAAATCCATAGGCGCGTAAACTTTCATTACACTCACTAAACAAATATTGAAGTTCTACCTTTCTGCCCGCACCGGTAACTCCGCTCATGGAATTGACGATGATCTTAGTCGGATTGATTTTCTTTTCTTTTAAAAGAGGGATCAATGGCAACAGAATGCTTGTAGGATAACACCCCGGACAAGCGATGAGTTCAGCGGTTTTTATTTCTTCTCTGTAGATCTCCGGTAATCCATAAACAGCTTTTGAAAGCAACTGCGGACAGGGATGATCCGCCCCATAAAACTCTTTATAAACATCAGCATCCCGTAATCTGAAATCTGCACTCAGGTCCGCAATCCTGACTCCGTGTAAGAGCAAGTCCGGAACCATACTAGCTGAGACTCCATGTGGCAAAGCCATGAACGCAAACTTTGCATGTCGCGCTATAAGGTGAACATCCGGTTTTACAAAAACCAACTCTGAAGCAACAGGAAAAGCAGAAAACTGCGGGAACACATCTAATAATTTACGACCTTCATATTGGCGCGAAGTAATAACAGTCAACCGTGCATTAGGGTGTCTCAGGACTAACCTAATAAGTTCTTCTCCAGAGTAACCTGATGCACCTACAATAGCCACCTCAACAAGTTTACTCATATATTTTACAAATCAATTAACAATTCTAAGTACATCCTACTCAAATGCTGAATAATGCTGCGATCATCCAAGCTTGGCAATATGATTGTTAACGTGCGATGATACTATATGAGTCGGACAGAGCTTGGCACTCGGACAATAGTTGTGCCAACGACTTTATCATGCCACGATTGTTTTTCTTCATCCCAAGAACACCAAATAAAGCCTAAAAACATGGGAAATGCAGAAATAAGCGCAACAAGAGCCCGTACCAAAGCCACGCTAAAATTAATCGGGGTCGCATCCAGCCGAATAATCTTTATCTTCAAAATTATGCCCCCAATAGTTGTATTTTTCCATGACCACATAGCAACATGGTATCCAACCCAAACCAGCAACCAAATCGGCCATAATTGCAAAAATCCAACTATCATGGTGATAATTATAAAGTCCAGAATTGTCGCTGCCAATCGAATCCAAAATCCAGCTCGTGCATATGCAGTCTCCAAAACATTATTCGCCGGGGTTGCAGATGGTTCTTTTGCCTGCTGCATCGTAATGGTTGGTGGTTTAGGTGACACTGGTTGTTCTGCCATGCAGGGTTGAGCCGCTGGTTGAGCTGATGGTGGCTCATTTGAATCTGCTGTTTTATTTATGTTAGATTCTGTTGTTGAGGTTGGAGGAGTTGACGTCTCCTGGGGAGGCGCTACAGTTCCAGTCACAGGTGGTGGCTGGGGAGAAAACCTGTTAGGTGTAAAATCCTGAGGGGGCACTTTCTTTTCATTGCAAGCGATACCATTCTCATTTTCAGAGTCCTTGCTAAACAGAGCAATCAATGGCGTACCCAAAGACAGGGGTAACGTCAGCATCCAGATCGCAAAACCAAAGAAAGGGATAGCAAGAACAAAACTTAAAATAATAAATCCTGAAATGAGTTGAATAAAAGATTTCTGAAAAAGCTTCAGGCCTGTTAATTTAGCGATACCCTCACCAATAGCCACGCATAAACCGACCTGTCCGAAAATAAATAACACAAATATTGCAAGTGCAACAAATGGTATGAATAAAATTCCAATAATAGTTAAAATTAAAAAGACTAACAATGGAACCAACAGTACTAACACAATTAATCCGATTAAAAATGCCAGAATCCCTTTTTTAATTATAGTTCTTTTGCATTTCTGCGCTGCATCACTAAATACCAGGAGAAACCCAAGCAATAACAATAAGAATAAAAGACTTAAAACTAATTTAATTCCAATGATGGCGAAAATCGGAAACAAAGAAGACCTATGCCAGAACCTCATCTCATCAAAAAACGTTGAATTCTCATGTCCATGAAAAAACCTGTTAAAAAAACGACCCTTATTAAGTTCATAACACTTTCCATTTATCACTGAATATTTTTCAACTTGGCATCCAGGAAGAAGAGTCACATCACCACCAATGCACAGCAAAGTTCCATAAACTTTACCAGAAACATCTACTTTTCCATTTACTACGATTACATCGCGATTTACCTCTCCATCAATGGTGACATTGCCCCAAAAAACAGCCAGATTCTCTATAGTTTTACCTTGTTCCAAATGGTAATCCTTGCCTACAACCAGTACGTCTTTAGTGGTTTCTGAGACAAAAGCATTTAGTTTCAGATTTAATAATTTATCTTTTATCTCCTGGATTGCACCGGATAAATCAACAATGTTAGATTGAGATTGAGCATCTGCGACAAATATTTTGGTTTTGAGATCATTAAAAACCTGCTCAAGTATTCTATTCTCATCGGTTTGCCCTGGTGCTTGCGTTGAAAATATCACAAGCACTAGAAACACCAGTTTAAACCAATTAGTAACCAATTTTGACAACGTTCTTTGATTAGATTTCATAGCTTGTTTTGTTTTTAATTTTTAACACTCAAATTTATCCATTTAGATATAAAACTACTTATAGCGATTAATGCCATCACACCACTTACCATAAGAATCAGGATGCATAGAAAGACTGGTTGTTTGACTGATACAGTAAGTAACTGTACAGCATTGTTAGACAATATTTGCAGCAACGAGTAGAAAACCCAAGCAACAGACTGAACTCCATCTAAAAATTCATAAAAAGCAGACGTTTGAAATAAAGACCAGAGGTAATAGCCAAGAAAATAAATTCCAGCAAAGATAAAAGAACTAATACAAATCAGACAGATTTTTTTGGCTAATGAACAATCTTCCCATGAACACAAGTACCATGGCTGGTGATTTTGGGTGGCTCTGACTTTTTGCATAACACGTGGAATTAGTGTTACCGGGGCTTTACGCATCGGTAGCGCACTTAACTGTTCATCAATTAATCTTTCCAAAATGTCATTCTTTTTTTTATCTCGCATAACCAGGTTATGTTATTGGTTGCGTTTTAAACTATTTACCCATTGAATTTGGCCCTTTTGTTATTTCAGGGAACTCATCATTAATTGCGCAGGCAACTGGAAATCGTGAACTGAGTTTCTTTCTCAAACACTCCCGCGCACGAAAGATATCTGTTTTCACTTTGCCTAAAGATATATTTAATTCGGCAGCTATCTCTTCGTAAGTCATTCCTTCGAAATGATACAAAACAAGCGGGACTCTTTGAGAATCTGGTAACTTGCATAGTAATTGTTCGATCAACACATGTAATTCATTTTCGTTTATCTGCTCCAGCTGCACTGAGTCAACCGGTATTTCAATAGTTTGTTGATCGCTGGTCGAGTTACTTTCGATTTCAGAAAAAAAGCACCATTTATTTCTAAACCTTTTCAGGTGATTGATGCACAGGTTTCTTGTGACAATCTTAAGCCAACCGCCCGCAGTTGGACTATCAACCAGCTGATCAAAAATTTTGTAAGCTCTAATAAAAACCTCCTGAGAAATATCTTCAGCTTCAGTTTCATCACCCAACAACCTACAAGCAACTGTGAATACCATGTCCTGGTAATCTCGCATAAATGATTCAAACTGATGATCATCAGGCATTTTTCAACTTTACCACAGGTCAAACTAAGCATTCCATTTATTCTGATAAAAATACAATCGGCTACCTATCAAAGTTTCGATTTTTTTTATTCCAGTAAAATCATTGACCAGAAAAAAAATTTAGCTTTCTATAAGACACATGAAATTTTTGGTAATATTGGCCTGTTTTATAGCATTAACAAGTGGTTGCGCTTTGATTAAGAAGACCAAAGGCTCCAGTTCAAACAAGCCTGAATCAACCAAACAGGTCTCAACAAACAAAAGCATCTCTTTAAATACCAATATTCAAAATCAGGCCACACTTAACATAACAAATAATGGCAAGATTTTAACCCTAACTTCAGTGCCTGAAGGCAAAATAGTCACTGTAAATTCCAATTTAAAGTTTGTTGTGATCAACTTTGGTTTTTCGGTAATACCCCCGGCAGATACAAAGCTTGGAGTATATAGAAACGGTTTAAAAATCGGCGAGGTAAAATTGACTAATTATTTATTGGAAAACAACGCTGTTGCTGACATAACCTCCGGCGAAGCTGAAAAAGGCGACATTGTTAAAATGGACTAATTAATGTTTGCGGTTTGGTTTGTTGAAACTGGTTCTGGTTGAGTAATATCCTGCCTCATTAGTTGGTTGAACAGCTTGAATCTTTGTTCATCCAGCAATTCCAGTTTTTTGACTAATTTTTTCACCTGTATATTTGAATTTTGGGGTATTGAAGTTTTCGTTATTGGTGTGCGAATGGCCAATCCTCCCCTCAGATATTCTGTGATTGCTAACAAGTATTCATCAATCAAAGGCCTCACTTCATTCCTTGCTGACCACCTCATAGTATCCAGGTTTACTCTTTTGGCTTCCAGGATTGGCCTTTGAATATCAATATCCCACATTTCTACAAAATTTTTAAGGGGAATTTCAGATAACGTTGGAATGGAATTGGAACTTATGCGTTCTTTGACCTGGACTTTCAAGACTTGCTCTAACTTTTCAAATGTCAAATGCACGGGCTCCATTCCTGGGCGGAATCTGGTTGAATTCGAAGTAATGACCAAAGTCCACCATTTTTCTACATCCAGTGGGGTTTGGAAAAAGTCGGCATAGATGAGATAAAAAGCGGTCTGCCAGTTATAGTATTTATTAAGTTCTTGTATGAACCTACAAATACGGGTGCTACCATCAGGCAATTCCAACAAAGACAATACGAATAAAGCCGCGGAGTGTTTGTAGCTTTCAGCTCCGGCACCAGTCATTGAGTTCTGGCCAGGCATTGACAATTCCTCAAAACTGACAGCGGCATTTTGTCTGAGCCATTCCTTTGACGTTGCCAGGGTATCTGTTTTGACTCTACGTTGCATAATAAAGGAGTTCGGCTCCAATAAAAGCTCCGGGCCTGTACGGTCAACAACAAGCTGGGTCATTCCTACGGTCAACCATGTAGGTATTTCCAAATAAGGGTTTCCGGGTCTCCGATAGGCAAGCTCAAGAATCAATGATTGTACTATTGCTTCAACAAACTTTTCCGCCCGTACTTCATCAGCTGTTTCAATCTCGCCAACCCAACCATCTTTATAAACTCTGGATACTACTATTGGTGGTTGGTTACTAAGAGGAGTAAACTGAATGTTAACCTTTATCCGCCCTCGCCATTGGTCCTTTTTGAAAGATAAAATATCCAAAAATGAGTTTTTGACCCTCGTACACATAACCAATGCCAATGAAGGATCAAGTCGGATAAATGAATCGGGAGAGGGTAATTCTTTTAAAGATGGATGACCGATATCCTGAACAGCGCCAGTTACAATAAATTGTCCATTATCTGCGCTAAACAATGTCAGCCTTCCGGGTTTATCGCCCCTGCCTAAGTTAATTCCAAAACAAGCATGCCCGAGAAATATCAAAATAAATAGCAGCCCCCACTTCCCCATCCCGAAAGAAGCATGGGACTTTTTATTTCCCACAAAACATTTATCTTTATAATTCAAGACCTGATATTTAGCGAATATCCAGCGAGCCTCGCATACAGTTCAAGCCAAAGGCATTTCTTATACTAATTTTTCGCGCTACAAGATCCACCACAGCTGCTTGTTGTAGCTGAAGTTGTAGTTGTTGTAGTTGATTTATTCTGCGTAGTGCCTGAGTTTGAACCAGTGGCACTGCTTTCCTTCCTGGACGCTTCTTTGTATGCCTTACTACGGTAATCGGTTATATAAAAACCATTGCCCTTAAATAACAAACCAGATCCGCCACTGATTAATCTTTTCAGTTTGCCTTTGCAGCCGTTGCTCGGACACACTTTTAATGGTTCTTCAGTTATGGACTGAAATACATCAAACTTTTTGTTGCACTTCAAACAAACGTACTCATATGTTGGCATAGGCATCACTCTATTACTTAATTCACTACCAGAGATATTAAATCAATTAATCTACGGACTCTTGAGACCTTCAAAAGTCCACGAATCAATAATCACCTCTGATATTGACTATTAATTAACATTTTTGTGCAGTCAAGTTATCAACGAATAATAATAGAAACAATCATGTTCAGGAACTCCTTTTCCTGGCGGTTGAGGAAAAACCAGTTCTGGTCATTTTCCCCCATCCCTGACCACCTTTTAGAAATTGAATCAAACCTTCTACTCGCCAAAGATTTGCAATTTGTCTGTATCCAAAATTTTCCAGGATAGCTGTACCTCCTAAGATTAATAATTCGGACAAATTCCTATTTTTTCTAAGGGTCAGCTCTTCAAAAATGAATGATCCTACACTCATAAAAATGCCAAATGCAATACTTAGAGAAAGGTAAGCAAGAAAAAATTGAGCACTCAGGACCCCACATAACCAGCTTATCGGGGTTATAACAAAGCCAAATACCTCTATTACCGGCCCAACAACATCCATCAGGAAGAAATAACTCATACCGATTATGCCTGGCGGACCGTACTTGAACGAGAAGATCATGTCTGAATGTTTCCAGAGTGTTTCTAATAATCCGCGCTGCCATCTGCATCTTTGCCTGCGCAATACACTTAAATTAGCGGGCGCCTCAGTCCAACAAACTGGATCCGGTACATATCGCATTTGATATTTTATTTTGTTTTCCCGATGAAACTTATGGAGCTTTACCACTATTTCCATATCCTCACCTACTGTACCGTGACTGTAGCCTCCAACCTTGATTGCGGCAGTGCGGTCGAAGACCCCAAAAGCACCGGAGATAATTAGCATAGCATCCAATTTAGTCCATGCCAATCTCGCCATGAGGAAAGCCCGTGTATATTCAACAATCTGGAACAGCGGCACAAGTTTACGAGGTAATCCTTCTTTAATTATTTGGCCGGCATGAACTTCACAGCCATTGGCAATCTTGATTCGGCCCCCTGCAGCTATCATTTCCTCAGGCTCTTCAATAAACGGTCGAACGACCTTTAACAATGAATCAGGACTGAGAATTGAATCCGCATCTACTGCACAAAATATAGGGTGTCGGCTTAAATTAATTCCTGCATTCAATGCATCAGATTTTCCGCCATTTTCCTTATCAATGACCAGCAATCGTGGGTACGATGGACTTCCGTAAATACCACGGATAGGCTTATGCTTTACTTCTTCACTAAACGCCCTCTGGACAGGTTTTAATTTAAATGATTCAATTATTCTTTGCAGCGTCATATCTGTAGACCCATCATTAATCACCACGACTTCAAACTCTGGATAATGCAATGCCAATAATGAATTGATATTTTCCACAATTGTAGATTCTTCGTTATGTGCTGGAACAAGTATTGAGATTGGGAAACTAACGCCGCTTGTCATCAGCCACCAGGGGTCAGCCTGGCGTACTTTGTAAAAGTACTTTTTTATTTCTAACGTAGCCAAAATCAGCTGCGCTAAAAAGCAGAGCGCATGCACCATCAAATAAACTAGCACAACATAATTGGCCGCTAAAATAAGACTTATAAGCAGATTCCTAAACATTTAGTGAACCAGTCCAGTTTTGTTTTTCAATTAACAAGCTCATAGCTATCTCAGCAGATCTTCTAAACGGTCCCTTACAGGCATCTGTTAAAACAGCTAATCCTTTCTTACCTATCTTGTACAGTGAATCCGCAGCATTATACCGAACCCACCAACTCGGGTCGTTTAATAATGATTCCAAAAATGGAATAGCCGATTCTAATTTCATTACACCTGCGGCCCTGGCAGCTTGAGCGCGTACTTCCCAATTTTGATCATTCAATAATTTAAGGATATTTGGAATTGTTCGCGGATCATGAAACTCCATAGCTATTCTAACTGCAGATACTCTCAGGGCAGGATTTTCTGACTCCATACACTCAATAATTATTGGAATGGCTTTTAAATCTCCAATCTTGCCCAACGCATCTAAGATAATCAGTCGAACATTCACATTCTCTGTCTTTCTAAAAACGTCTAACAATTCATCAATTGATTTTCCACTTAAGCTTTCGAATATTTCCAATACCTGTTTACCTGGTGGTTTTTGATCATTTACTAATTTATCAAATAATTCCTTAATCGATGGACTTTGGCCAAGTAAAACCAGACTTCTGGCAGCTTCCAGGCGGACCTCGTATACATCGTCGTTAAACAAAATGTTTAAATCTTCGATTACATCTGGGTCTTTAAAAAATCCGAGCCCTCTGCATGCCTCAAGCCGCTTCCACCAGAACCTGGATCTGGCTAAACTCTTATACAAATCCTTTAAACCCGAATCCTTTAATAACACCGAGAGCCTTTCTAAGTAATCACCCTTAAGTTTCGAATATAATTCTTCGGCTATCTCACTGATAATAATATCATCGCCTCTGCACAGACTATTCTTAAATGTTGAATACGATTCCGGATCGTCTAAAGCTGAAAAGATCAATGGTAACAAAATATTCTTTCGGTTTTCCTTTTTCGATAGCCGCCTGTTATAAAAATATCTGTGAATCAATAAAATGAACATCGAGATTATTGCCAACGCCAAAAAAAACATCGAACAATAAATAATAAACCTCAAAGCTGTATCATTCATTTTTATAAATAATCATCTGTATAGCGTGCGATTATAAAATAGCTGGCTAATTAATAAAGCTATGATTGCAAATTTTTGATAAATCGACAAAAATAAAATCATGAAAAAATTAATCTATTCCAGTGTTTGTTGGACGTGGCTTTTGTTTCTAACGTCAGGCTGTGTTATAAAAACGTTTACCACAGCAAAACCTAAAGGAACCGAACAAACCAAAGAAACTTTACTCGTTCTACCGTTTGAAAATTTAGCAAGCTCTCGATTCGCAGGGCTCAATGTAACCGAATTATCCATAACAATACTTCAAGCTCAGGGTCATTTTTTCATTAAAGATGCATCCTTAATAAATCTAAACAGCCAAACCCAACTTAGAAAGTTAGAAGTTACTTCATGGGAGAATCAAATAGCAATCGACACAAGCCATGCAATCCATCTTGGAAAACTAGCAAATGCAGACTTTGTACTATGCGGTGTAGTTAATGATTACGGTTACGTTGATGGCCTTGGCGAGACGGCCACCGTAGGAATTACAGTACGACTTATAGAAGTTAAGTCTGGACTTACTATTTGGACAGGCTCTATCTCAGAACGCTCTGCATGCTCGCCTTTTAACCAGGAAAGCATACAACGCCTTGCACATAATTCATTGATTGAATTATACACCAAAATGGAAAATGACCTTTGCGGAAAACATAATCAACCCCTTAACATACGGCCAGGCGTTCTTAAGCTGTCAAAATGATCTAATCTTACTAAACCCACATTTATGGATAGGCAGCAAATGCCAGAATGCCTCTTAAAAAGATTAATAACTTTGTTTTGTGTTTTTATATCCCTGTTTTCCCGGACTACTATACATTCCGAATCTATTTTGCCCAAAGAATCCACACAAATTAATACCAATACCACAATAATTTGGTCAGAGGTAAATAATTTTCTCCAGCAAAACCACATCGACAAAGCTATCGACCTGCTTCAGAAATCGTTAGAGCTTAATCCAGCAGACACTCAATTAAGATTCAGACTTGCCCGATTATTCGCATGGTCCAGCAGGCTCAAAAGTGCCGAGTCTAATTACCTCCAAATCCTAAAATCATATCCCGAGGATATTGATGTAAAAATTGGTCTTGCTCAATGCCTTTATTGGAGCAGCAGATTCCTGGAGGCGCAACAACTGATTGAATCAATTCTCGAAAAAAACCCAGAAAATTTATCGGCTCAGATATTGTTGCTTCGGATCAATGCTGCGCAGGGGCACAGACTAGCAAGTTATATTAATGCTGTTGAACTTGATAAAAAGACAGAAAATAAAGACCCTGAACTCGGACTACTAATTGCGAGCTTATGCCCGTATGAACTTTCGTCCAATATTGTAGACCTTTTATCTCGCCCCACCCAGGATGGTGATATCCTGCTCCGGCAAAAAGTAGCCATAGCAAATTTATTGATCAGATCCGGACAACCTTCAAAAGGTATTATCCTTTTTTCAAATTTCTATTATTCATCTCCACCTGATTATAAAGCCGCAATTGAATTTGCTAATCTCTTAGCATCGATCGGAGACCTTAACACCGCCAAAGATCTTTATTTGCAAGCATCCAAATTCAATACGTCCCACCAGGAAGCATTGCTAGGACTTGCACGATTGGCGTCTCGCGAAGGCAGACTGTCAGAATCCCTGGAAATATTCAATACCGTAGCCGAAGAAAACCCTGAAAATCTGGATTCCTGGCTCGGTGTCCTGAGGATTTCACTAATGCTTAAAGATCATTTATCTGCATCAAATGCTATTGCTAAGATTCATGCCTTAAGTCCTAAATCATCAGTTTATTTTACCGAGCTATTAAAACTACAATTGATCCAATGCCAATATGAAAATGCAATTCAAACAGTAACTAATTGGTTGAATAATCAACCCGATGATCTTAATGCAAAATTTTGGGAGTTATTACTAAGTCCAGCAGAATTACTGGAAAAAAGCAAATTGTGCACTCTCCTGGATCCGTTTAACCCCGAACTCACAGCCAGTGTTCTCAAATTAGCTGATGATCCTGAGCTTGCAAATTCTGTGATTGCAAAGGCCCAAAATCTTCCCCCGTATATTAAAACCTCTCTGATTTTTGAGATTTCAAAACAATCCGCCATGCTACTGGATGCCAAATCACTTAATTCTTTTATATGCCAACTGCCAACTAATAAAGCTACACTCTGCCGAATACTTTATTCAGGACACAAAACTTATCTTTCTAAACCTTTTACACTTGAAGATGATTTATCTATACACCTGGATAAGCAGGCCATATATAACTGGCTCATCAACCAAACCGATAGCCGTCTGCGAAACCTCTACAATGAATCAGGAACAATGCTCCTTAATTTCTGGATTACTGCAAAAGCAAAGTGGTACTCAAAAATTTCTAAACGCTCTGACACCTTACCCGACTATTCCCTGCTCTACAAAAACCTCCTGGAATTAATTAATCCATGCTTAAAGTCAGAGTTCCAAAAATATCTTACCGACGCGTTTCAACCTCCACCACAGGAGTTTGCTTTCATAAAAAACAACCAGGCACGATGGTGCTTCTATAATTTTAATTTCGCTGAAACAGTGGAACTGCTTGCAAGTTCACAAACAAACTTAAACCTTGAGGATTTACTTCTCCTCATTAACGCCTATACCGCCAGCGGTGATTCACAAAAAGCTATTGAAACATTAGAAAAATTGGATGCAAATAATCAACTCTCTCCTCAGTTAAGATTACAACTGATCGAGCTGTTAATAAAAAATAAATTTTATGAACGCGCCGAAATCCAATTGGATAAACTGAGATCTGAAGGTTTTAATGAGCCTGAGTATTATTTAGCTAAGTCCCGGTTGCTGCTTGCCAAAAACCAGGTATATGATTCCATGAAAATAATTTCTGATAACCTTTATAAGTTTAAAAATCCAGATTCACTCCTTGCTCATTACATCGAATCCCTGATCAAGCAAAATAAATCTGAAGAACTTACAAGGTTATTAGCAGATTATCCTGCCGGCCGCCATCTGACGCCTGAAGTTTTGTCGGCTATTAGCAGTCAAGCCAATATTCCAGAAATTGACCAAATTTTGAATTCACCCGATTGGATTTTTTCCGATTACCGGCTGCAATGGCAGCGGTTAAGAGAAAAATCAATAAACTTAGTGATCAACAAAGTCATTGGTCTTTTAAATTCAGGGAATATTAACGAAGCTGTCGCCTTATTTGATAATACAACCAAAAGTAATATACCGGATTCAGACTTCTGGTTCCTTGCTGGCAGGACATATTTTTTGACCGGCGACTATCAAAAGGCCGAAAAAGCTTATACTATTGCTTACTTACTTGGCTGCGGACGTCCAGACGCACTGCTAGCCATGCGACATTCTGATGCAAAAATATCTGGCTCCACAGACTTTATCAGGACACTCACTTCGGAATTAGATAAACACCCTCAAAACCGCGCGTACCGCACGACTCTAGTACTCATATTACTCAGCGAAGGTAAAATTAACCAGGCCAATAGAATGCTTTATCCGTTGGTTGAACAAGATCCGACTGATCCGGAAGTCCGCTTATTAGAAGCTCAAATAAAAGCCGCAGAACAACAAGTAGCTTACGCGCGCTCGTTATATAGCAGTATTCTCAGAAATGATCCAACCCTCCTGGATGCCAGAGCAGGACTGACAGCGCTAAAGTTAGCGAATCAATACGGATTAGCTTCAGGTTACGAATACAGCTTCCTGAATGACACTTCTGGAGCAGGACAAAACCTGCCCAACTGGCAGGAGTTCTACCTCAATGCCTGGACAAAGGCAAAACATCAACAGGTCTATACTTTCGAATACCGGTGGTTAAATAGATTTGGCAAAACCGCCAGCCAGGTTTATGGTCTATTATCAAAAGGCATCAATAATAATTGGATTGTAAGAGCCAATTTAGGCAAATCCATTTGCGGAGATTTTATCGCAAACTGGCGGGGAGGTTTTGGGCTCTCATACAAAATTACACCTGACCTTTTCGCTGGTACAGATTTGAATTATATCGATTTCGATGACGTAAATGTTAAACAAGTCATTCCCTCCATCACTTACAGATGGCACCCAAAGTGGACTTCGGAAATAAGATTTTATTTGTCAAACACCGAATTTAACGGCAGTTCAGACAGCTTCGGCCTTACCACATATTTTGACTTAGGATGGCAATGGAAAGAGCAATCAGGGATAAAATTGTTTTTTGCCATTGGAGACGAGAATGCTGCCGATCTTACCCGCGACCTTGTTACTGAACAACAATTCTCAGCAGTTGGCATAATTCTCAGGCTAGGTTTCAAAAATAAATGGCAATTAGAACCATTATGGCGCTATGAGTCACATAAAAATTTCTATTCTCATACTATAGGACTTTCTTTAAAATACGCGCATTAAGATCTTAACTCATCATTTTTACTTTGTGAATCAAGGCTTAACTATGAACAATTGACTTGTAAATAATATGGAAACGATTATGCTCCGATTATGATTTTACTGTGGGGTTTAATGTTAATAGTATTGGCGAATTATTATCCAGCATTCGCAGAAAAAATCATATTAAAAGATGGCGTTACAAGTATCACTGGCAAAATCCTCATAGAAAAACCATCGCAATATATAGTGGATCTAGGTTATACAGTCCTTATTATTCCAAAAGACAAGGTCTATAAAATCGAGAACCCAAAAATTAATGAACCTACAAATCAAGTGCAACTCTCGATAGTTAAAGAAAAGATCTACTATACATCAAAGTCCAGCTCTCAAGAAAAAAGCGTGCAAGATTTGACACGATCCCTTAGCGAAGCAGTCGTTCAGGTAAAAACCCCACGCGGATTGGGGTCGGGTTTCTTTATCAACGAAGACGGGTACTTGCTGACAAATTTTCATGTCATTGAGGGTGAAACCCAGATATCTGTAGATGTTTATCCGCTCGTGAACGATAAGATTGAAAAGAAAACATACAAAGAAGTTAGAATCGTAGCGCTGAATAAATTCTTCGACCTGGCTCTGCTAAAAATCGAAGAAAAACCTGCATCAAAATTCAAATACGTGATTTTAGGTAATTCAGATAAACTTCAAACTGGTGACAGGGTCTTTGCAATTGGCAGTCCTCTCGGGCTAGACCGAACTGTTACTGAAGGTATAATAAGCACCAAGACCCGCGAAATCGAAGGCTTGCTATATCTTCAAACAACGGCTCAGATAAACCCTGGCAATAGTGGTGGGCCTCTTTTCAATCTGTCCGGTGAGGTCATCGGAATCACCAACATGAAAATCCGTAGCGGCGAAGGCATCGGTTTTGCGATACCAGTGAATCATGTCAAATATTTCCTGGACCATATGGAAGCATTTGCATACGACAACAGTAATCCCACTGCTCCATATCGATACATGGAACCACCTAAAAAGCAGATAAAACAAGAGTTAAACACCAAAACTAATTAACTAATTTATGAAAAAAATATTCGTTTTGTTATTATCTATTTTCTCATTACAAGTTGAAAGTGCACTGCCACCGGCAGAAAAATTTTTACCTCAGGATACTCTGGTACTTATTACCTGGCCAGATATTGACACACTTACCAAGACCCTTGCCGAAACCCCAATGTTTTGGAAAGACGAATCAATGCAACCGTTTATGAATAAATTCCTATCTAAAATTACTAATGACTTAACCAAATCATTTGAGAAAAAAATAGGAATCAATTGTTCTGACTTTACAAATCTATTCCATGGGCAAATAACTTTCGCTGCCATCAACAAACCATCAAACACAAAACAAGAGCATGATCTGGACTGGGTTTTATTAATCGACACTAAAAATCAAAGCAATCAACTTAAAACTATAACAGAAAAAGCTAAAAAGAAATTAAATGAATCAGAAATACCCGTAAAAACCGAAAAAATCCGCAATGTTGAGTTCCTGGTGACAACCACATTTTCATCAAACATAACTAAGTCATTCATGAACACTTTTTCAATGGGCCAAGACTCGGATGAAGATGAAGATTCCGAAGATGAAAAAACAAACTCTTCTGCTACAAATAAACAAATAATCAAATCTACCAAACCCAGTAGCACCAATGTCATAACTATCTATTTCGGACAATTGAATGACGTTTTTATAGCCGGTAACGCATCATCAACATTAGAAAAAATCCTGGCTAAAATAGATTCTTCCAGCTCTGCTCCTGCATTAAACGATAATCCTATTTATAATTCATACACCCCCATGTTCAAAGACAGCTTCATTAATGCCTGGTTAAATCTATCTTTCTTTATAGACATTATTAAGTCTAATATTTCTTCCAGCGCTAACGAAAACTCCTCAGAAAAAGAGAGATTTTTCTCAGCATTAGGGCTCACTGGTATCAAGGCGTTCGGGCTCGCCGTCAAAAAGATCGATAATGGCTTTATCAGCCAGGCATTAGTAAACGTGCCTGAATCCGAAAGAAAAGGCCTGACCAGGCTATTTTTGTTCGAAGCTAAAGACGCCAGCCCGCCTGATTTTGTACCTTCTGATGTTATCAAGTTCCAACGAGTACGATTGGATGGGGCCAAAACCTGGCAAAACTTAGAAAAAATGATCAGCGAAATCAGCCCTGATCTTAGCAAATTCATTACCGATACCATATCAATGGTGGGAAAAGATAAAGATCCCACATTTGATTTACGCAAACAACTAATTGATAATCTCGGTAATGATATCATTTTTTGGCAAAAAGAACCTAAAAACCCATCCGTGACTAACATAAATAATACCCCTACAGTATTTCTCATTGGCTCAAGTAATCCAAATGAACTAATAAAAGCATTCAGGATCTCTATGGAAATAGCAATGCCTATGGCAAATATCAAAGAACGCGACTTCCAGGGCTCAAAAATTTATTCAATTTCTATCCCTTTCCCGAATCATGAGATAAACCCAGGCAAGGTTAATCAATCAGTTCAGAACCTATATTTTACCTCGTCGAAGAATTATTTATCTGTTGCCACTGAAGAGTATTTAATCGAGGAATTCTTACGCAACATTACTGGAGCATCAAAGCCTTTGAGTCAAACCCCTGGCCTGTCCGATGCAGCTCAAAAAGTTGGAGGAATGAGTACCGGATACTTTGGCTTCCAAAATAATGCAAGTATGTTTAAAATGTTTTACACAGTCCTGAAAAATCATACAGACTTTATGAAGCCATTTGAAATACTGTTTCCTTCTATCGAGATCAAAGATTGGATAGACGTCTCTCTACTGCCGCCATTTGAAAAAATAGAGAAATATTTCAACTTTGTCGTATACTCTGCTAAAGTTGAGCCTAATGGATTTCTTATCCAATCTTACTCGCCCTTACCTGCAGCAAAATAATTCAAAAACGAAACTAATTATTACTTACCGGACGGGATAATATTCCTTTGTTTAAGCCAAAATATTAAGTCACTTGTCCATGGATGATTATTCCCAAGCCCCATCCCGTGAGGCCCTTTTTCATAAATATGGAGCTCGAAGGGTACCCTCGCATTGTTCAATGCTCGGCCAAATTCTATCGAGTTTTCTACCTTTACAACAGTGTCCTCCCATGTATGCCAAATAAAACATGGTGGTGTGTTTGAAGTAACCTGTTTCTCGTTTGATAAATCATTAATAAGCTCCTGCGTCGGGTTTGGCCCAAGCAAATTAAACCTGGATCCTTCATGTGTTGCATTGCCCATGGTGATGACCGGATAACATAATATCCCAAAGTCCGGTCTAGAGCTCAACCTGTCCACCGGATCAAGCGCACCGGGATTACCCATGTCAAAGTGAGTTAATAAAGTCGAAGCTAAATGCCCGCCTGCAGATGAGCCCATAATTCCTATTTTTCCGGGATCAATCCCCCATTGATTACTCATAAATCTAGTTAATCGCACCGCACGCGCTGCATCCTGTAACATTACCGGGTGCCTATAGCCTTGTGAACCCAGCCTGTACTTCAACACTAAGCCCGCAATCCCGTATTGATTAAGCCAACGCGCATATGCCTCACCCTCATGATTTGCCAGCATCCCATAGCCACCACCGGGACAAATTACTATTGCTGCACCCGTCGCCTTTTCTTTTGGCGGTAAATAAGGGGTCAAAGTAGGTATGTCCTTTTCACTTGTACCTAACGCACCCGGAACCGAATTTGTCCATAACCTGATTGGTTCTTGAGAATATGCAAAGCAAATTTGACAAGCCAGAGCCGCTATTAAAAAAATTGTTTTTGTCTTCATAGCGATGCCACAATATAAATAAAAAGCTATAACGTCAATAGCACCTCTTTTACAAGCGTTCTTTAGATTCTTTTGTGAACTCGAAAAATATTGACCCTATAACAATTCGCTATACTCCGGGGGACATCTTGATTTATTTGTATTTTAATTTCAGATTGAGTTTTGTCTCAATTTTCATAAATTTCTAACGTGATTGCTATAATTGATTATGGAGCCGGTAATATCAAAAGTGTCGAAAAAGCATTAAGGTTCCTTGGTGCTTCCATAGTGCTAACAAATAAAAGTTCTGAAATTTTGAAATCCGACGCAGCTATTCTGCCGGGTGTTGGCGCCTTTGATGACTGCGTTAACAGCCTTATTCGTCTTGGCATCTATGAAACTATCCGTGAGTTTATTCAGCTTGGCAAGCCATTCTTAGGTATTTGTATTGGTTATCAGGTGCTTTTCGAAAAAAGTTTCGAGTTTAATAGCCAGGCAATCGGGCTCTCAATATTCAAAGGTAATGTCGTACGGTTCAATGATCGACATAAGCTGAAAGTGCCACAAATTGGCTGGAACAGCATTGAAATCATCAAGACCGATTGCCCCATCTTCAATGGTATCAGATCCGGCAGTTATTTTTATTTTGTGCATAGCTTTTATCCGGTCCCAGAAGACCCAGCAATTATTGCAGCAAAAACAAGCTACGGTGACGAATTTGCATCGGTCGTCTGGAAGGACAACGTCTACGCTACACAATTTCACCCTGAAAAAAGCCAAAAAACTGGCCTGATTTTGTTATCAAATTTTATCAATCTCATAAAATAACCTCATGTGTAACAACTACCTAACATTGATCAAAGCAATCCCGAAAATATTCCTATTGTCTATTTTGTTATTTGTGCTCAGATTTGACCTGTTTGCAAGCCAATCCGCTGGTATACCAGTCGAAATCGTAGGAACCCAGATTGTACCACACCATCCACCTGACATGCTCAAGTTCGACCGGTACAACACACCATGTGGGGCCCGGGTGCAATTATTCTTGAAAAATGTTTCAACAAATAAGGAAGTCCACACTCATGTTGTAAAGTTCAACTCCAAAGAACCGGGCCATTGGCTCAGGACCTCGCAATGGGCATGGTATGACACACCAGCCTCCAGAAATGATATTAATCAGGTAATTCCACCTCAGGGAATGACAGTATGGTCGTTTAATTACATCAATACTAATTGGTTCACAAATAATTTGGTAGAAATTGAAATCACCGATTGGCAACTGGCTAGACGCGCACTAATTGAAAAAACGCTAACAGAAGACTCTTTCGGAATTTCAAGTTTGGCTTTTATAAAAAACAACCTCGATTCATCGGAACCAATCCCGAATACCCTGGTGTTGCACTTGTTTAATAATCTAACAAATACTCTCAGGTTACAAACAGTTCAATTATGGTTACCTTCAGACCCTCAACAATGGTCGGTAATGAACGAACTGCAGTCTTATACAAATTTTTATACATTACCAGAAAACAGATTACTCTCCCCGGGTGAAACATTATGTGCAGAAATAGCTTTAACAAAAGTCCCACTCGCTTACGTAGTAATAGGTGTAGAACTCCAAAATGAATCAGGAAATTCTCAATTTGCATGGAGTTACCAAAAAGTGAGGCTCGAAACGTTTGATATCTGCGGATATATAGAAGATTTAAATCACTTCAAAGATTCTCAGCTTTCGTATGAGCCGTTTATTAAAACATTGAAAAAAATGCATGTTAATACTGTGATTTTCCAAAACACATCATCTGCAAAAACGACCAATGCCAGCATTATATATGACCTGAACTCAATGAAACAAATCGGGCCTATTCAAGACTCTGTCAGATCAACCACTCTCAACTCTTCAGAATTAATTCATGCTATCGATTATCTCGGAGAAGTCCAGTCAGTTAATAGCGAATCATACAAGATCCCTCAAGAGGTCTATTTCTTACTTGAACCTTACAGAAAAACCCAGTTCCCTATAGCCATAACTATGACAGACCCGACAACATGGCATTTATATTCTGGGCTAGCTGACTATCCAAATTTAAAAGTATTTAGAATTTGCACACAAGCACCTGATAATTGGTCTTTATACACACGATGGCCCAAGCCCGTACGATGGGCAGCCCCACTTGAAACCCTGGTTAGCCTGGCAGATTCATTACGAAACAATTCCAGGCCGCTAGCCATTGCTGCCTGGATTCAAGGCCCAGGCGCTAATTGGCCAACAGTTGCTGGCAGGTCCCGACCCGCTCCTACCGCTGAAGAACTTAAAGCCCAAGCGTTACTCCTGCTCGGTTCGAAAATAACATCATTTTACTGGGCTGACCTCTCAATTCAGGACATCGTAAAATACAGAGACCTAATCGACGAAATCACTGATATTAACCGGATAGCAGCCGTATTGTCAGACATTCTTTGCGCAGGATCTTTATATTGGCACAATATGAAAACAAACGAACCCCTACCTGGTTGGTTTACCTCCACTATCATTGCTCCTAAGGCCTCGGTTTTAATAGCTGTGGACCTGTCCTATAGCCCAACCAGGAAAAATGTATTCAGCTTCAAAAAAGACCAAATCTGTAACTTGAAATTTAAGTTACCAACCTGGCTACGTAATAATCCCAAAATATTTAAATATCAACCTGAAGGCTTTACCCCGGTCCAATTCCAATTACAAGATAAGTGGGCCATCATCACTGATACCAATTATGTAGCAGGTGCTTACATTGCAGTCAATGACCTAACTATAGCAAACCAGTTTAATTCCAAACTTAAAGCATTGCGTACTAATGAGACAAATTTAAATTTCAATCCATCCCAAAATAATAGCGACTTTAATCTGCTCGTTGACTTCATAAATAAGTCAAAATGAATATTTAAATGATAATTACATCTTACTTGACTTCAGACTAATGCTAATCCACAAATTATTTGGTGGTCAATATGCCTAAAAAATTTGTTCCAAGATCAAAGTTGACTCCCAAACAAAAACGCAATCTGGATATCGAGATTAAATTCCTTGAGGGCATCGTAAAACGCGATCCCCTTTACATAGACGCTTTAAAAGCATTAGCAGAGGATTATACAAAAATAGGCAGATTCGAAGATGGCCTGAAAATTGATAAACAGTTAGCCTCCCTTCTACCATATGACCCAACAGTTATTTATAACCTAGCTTGCAGCTATTCGCTGACCGGACAATTTGATAATGCCATAAATGAAATCAAAAAAGCCGTTGAACTTGGCTTCTCTGACCTTGAATGGATCCTTCTGGATCCAGATCTAATAGAATTAAGAAAACAAAAAGCATTTAAAGAAATCCTGCCTTACCTTAAAAAAGCTAAAAGAACCTCACGAAAAATAATCAAATCATGAATGAGCCCAATATACAGGTCGATCCATTGAGCAGCCTTTAAATCATTTAAACTCAAAAGATTGATTTTTTGCCATATTAAGCCATTTTTACCTTAATGAATGAGAAATTACAAAAACTCGAAAACCTAATCCGATCCTGTGGGTCCTGCCTTATAGCCTATTCCGGTGGTGTGGATTCTTTTTTTCTGGCCTATGTTGCCACCAGAACACTTGGAGATAAAGCTCTCGCAGTCATTTCTGATACCCCAAGTCTGCCACGACGAGAACTGATTGACGCAATATCATTAGCTAAAAAATTTAATATCAACCTCAGTATTATAAAATCAAAAGAGTTCAATAATCCACAGTACCTGGCTAACCCAGTAAACCGTTGTTACTTCTGCAAAAAAGACTTGTTCTCAGAAATGTCAATCCTGGCCAAATTAAAAGGAATTAATACCATATTTTATGGTGAAAATGCCGACGACACAGACGACTTCAGACCCGGAGCAAATGCTGCCTCCGAATTTAATGTGCGCGCCCCGTTGAAAGAATTAGGCTTTACAAAAGCCGATATCAGACAAATATCCGCACAACTCGGCCTGCCAACAGCCAATAAGCCACAAATGGCATGCTTAAGTTCTCGCATCCCTTACGGCGAAAAAGTCACCCCTCAAAAATTGAAAATGATTGAAGAATCTGAATACTTCCTCAATGAACTCGGTATCATTAATTGCCGGGTCAGACACCATGAAATCTCCGGTGGGCACCTGGCTAGAATCGAAGTCTCTCCCTCAGAAATGCCTAAACTATTTAATCCAGATATCATCTCAAAAATTGCACTAAAACTTAAAGAACTCGGCTATTCTTACGTCACTATGGACCTGCTAGGTTACCGCCGCGGCAGCCTTAATGAAATTATCAAACCAGCTTAATGACGCTCATTAATGCTTCTCTATTTTTAACTCCTTCACCAGCTTGATAAGATTATACCAAAAACAGTACTATCTATTGTCCAAATCGCCTTCAGGACGTTTCAGATACTTAGCCATTATCTTACCCACTGCACAAGAACCTTCAGCTGTTAAATGGCTATCTACCTGCGCATGATACAACATATTCGTAGTGGATTCAGCTTCCCTTATAAGATCCGGTGTTAAATCCACAAAATTAATATTGAATTGTGCGCACTTATTAGAAATAAACAATGGTAGATCTGTCGGTTTCCAATTTACAACCGGTTTCTTTACACTCTCAGGGAAAATCAAATGCTTGTAATAGACCCGAATCCTATCGGGCATATAAAAAAGCCACGGCGTAAATTTGTGCTTTTGTGCCAACATTTGAAACTCTCTTAAGAAAACATCAAGCCCTTCATGCGCGCTAACTGGAATAGCCGACGATGTTAAAGGTAAAGAATAAAGTGTTAATGGAACTTTTCCATTAGGACTTACATAATATGCATCAATTGGGAGTTTGGTCTTCTTGATTTTATTCCGCTCATAAAGCAGCTCATAGACAGCTAAAATAAACGACGATTGTTTCCTTATTTGCCTGTACGGCCGCTGAGCGCGTTCCATGTACTCTTTAAGAAGAAAATATTCTTCTGATAAATCGGTTATATCATTACCTTCAAAAAAAACGATCACCCCGTGCTTTAATGACCTGGATAATCCATAAAACTTTAAATAACACAATTGCGTCAACGGCCCCGTGCAACTAACGCCTAAATTTTTCACCCGTAACCCAGTATACCTACTCAAAACACTGGTAAAAAGCTGGGTATATGATAAATAGCCCAGCTCCGTAAATGAATCACCAGCAACGGCAACTTCCCAATCCGATAATTCAACTTCATTTCTAAAACCATCCTTATCATACCTAACACTGACTTCCTCGCCCTCGGTTGTGTCAATTGTATAACCTAAATTGTTCAATTGCTGCATTATAACGTTCCCATGCCATTCGAGATTTCCTTTTCTCTTGAAAAACACCTCTCCACATGGGTCATCTGGCATCCTGTAAAAGGGCGGAACCTTCATTATTTGAGCCTCCTGCCGACGAAAATCAAAACCAATCACCCTAAAAAAAAGTTCAAAAATGATAATAGTAGAACAAAGTGTAATGTATACTAACCCAAGCTTAGCCAATATTCTTCCAAAGCTCCCAACCCCCGAAAACATACAATACACAAATGCAAACGTAAAAAAAGAACCTACAAGAAAAAAATATGTACAGGTAAACAATGAAAAGTCTATACCACCTATCTTCCACGAAAAAAAATAAAAAGCTATCGAAATACAAGCAGCAACGAAAAACACAATCAAATAACTTATGTTATACGGTTTGTTAACCATGGCCCAACATTTTTAACAATTCATAAAAAAGTCACCCTTAAATAAGCAGATATTGGCTGAAAATACAAACTGTAACAAAATCGAAAAGTTAGGTTTTTTTGACACACCTTTGACAAGCACTCTGGCTGTAGATTATATCATTTACAAAAATAAATTTTATTCAACTAACTTTGCTCTAAAAAATACAGGATTGACAGAAATATCAGGCACATCAATCTCTAAGCTTGGCTCGGTTAGCATATTCGTACTGAAATTCTGCCAATTAACTAAATCGCTCGACATTTCAATTATATAATTTCTACCGGGCTCCCCATAAAGTTTCAGTTTTGGTAAATTATTATTTTGGATAATTGCCAAAGAGATTAAACCATGTCCTGATGACACATAATCTACCCGGACATTTGCTAATCCCCAACATTCATTAAATCCATCAATCCCACTTCCGATAAAATTGAACTGTATAGAATCAGAATTATGCCGGATATAAAAATTCAAATGATACACTGCGTCACGTTCGAACCCCAAACAATTTGTGCAGACTGCTCCAAATAATGCAGGATAATTTGCTGGATAATTGCCAGGATACGATTGACCAAAATCCTTTGATTCGACTGACCCATTATTAAATGTGGTATACAAAAGTCTAACTCCGCCATCCACTTCAACGCTGAACAGGTCAGGTCCATTTTCGTAACTATTCCCGCACCAATCTCCAATAACAAAAAGATCAAAACTTAATTTAATATAATCATGTTCTGGTAACCCATATAGAGCTAAATTAACTGTATTATTGCCAAAAGGTCCTAAAAACATCTTATTCCCGGAAGGTGTTCCAGAGATAGTGGTATCTGACCATTCATTTCCCGGAATGGAATTGAAGTCAGTGTAATAAACCGTTTCACAGGATGCCATTTGATTGGCCGGACTGATTGTCAGGTCATATAAAATTGGGGACTGACCGGCTGGGTTGCTTGACATAAAAACTTTGACCTGGAGGAACCTTCCCATAGGAGTCGATTTAAGTTCTACAGCATTTGATACAACTTCCCAATCGGACCACACTGTTTTGTCGAACGAGCTCCGCGCTAATACCTCAAGTTTACCACCCTCAGGAATAAAACAATTCCAGCTAACAGTCCCCCATGAAGTAAGCGCATACTGAGAGTCATGAATAATAGTCCAGCTTCCCTCTCTTACAGTATAATTTTTTGCAACAAAACCAGTCATGTCACTGTATCCATAATGGTACGTACCCGGTAAAATTTTTTCCAAATCTATAACATTTCTCTCAGGATCTATCCTTTTTACATAACCATCACCGTTGTTTACAACCCAAATCTTGCCATTTGCATCTACAGAGACTCCAGTGGGCTCATGCCCGACATTAAATACAGATTTTAATTGCCCAAACGTCGACCATCTGGCAACTGAGCCGGGCCCGGAGTTAGCAGTCCAGATATCACCGTCTGGAGTCGTGGTAATTCCTCTTGACTGATAAATACCCTGTACCGTCCAGAGCACTTTGCCACTCACTGCATCTATGCAGGTAATCTTTGAATCGGTCCATCCAGTTACCAATATCTGATCGTTAACCCCAAGGCCTATGCCGTAAACGAAATGCCCTACATCAATCACCCTAACTTCTCCTGAAACTGGATCGTAACGCAACACATTGTTCTTGGAATGCCCAGAGGACCACAATATACCTCGACGATCAGATACAAGACCATAACACGTATGCTGATATGATGTAAGATCAACTACCTTTAATACCTTTGCCGACACTCTGTCCAACTTGTAAAACCTCATGCTGCCAAAAGTCCCGACCCATACATCGCCATTCCTGTCAACTGTCAAGCCTCTTGGACCGCAGGCCTGAATGTCGGTAGTATATGAACCGCCATATTCTCCGGGCCGCCACGTTGATTCATTATCAGTGCTTAAAACAACTTCCCAAAGCACACATTCATCTTTGCCCCATGGCAATATCTCATCCTGATCTATTATTCCGTTGCCATTCACATCAGTAGAAGTATCAATCACACCATTACCATTACGGTCATAACACATTCCACTCTCAGGCAATCCTATTTTAACCACCGTGCCCAAAACTCTATTACCAATCCAACAGCTACCATCAAAATCCACTGTGGTCCTTGAAGGGCTACCTAATGTATTGGGGCCTGTTAAATATCGGCCCACTTCCTTTCCCGTAAATACATCAATCTTAGATACACTACCTTCGTTCGAATTTGGCACCCAGATATATGGATATGTTGTTTTCTTTCCCGACAATTGCAGCTGATCGTGCTCGGCTGTGTGATCAACACCATCAAGTACCCCTGCATCGAAATCTGCATCTGAAGTATAGACCTTACCCAATGGCCTTGATTGCAAAGACTTGATTAATACCACATACTTCACAATATCCATTTTGGAAGAATCAATTCCGGAATTTGCTTTAATTATCACACCCCAATCCAATTTCGAGCTGGAAACAGGACCTATAACTAGACTCGCAATATAAGTTTTCTTGCCCCCTGCATCTAACCTTATGGTTAAGCCACTGGCATTGGCTAATTCTTTGACTTCATTAGTAACATCTCCGACTTCGTAAAAACTAATGAAACTGTTATCAAATAACTGTGAATCAGCACTTAGAGTAATAGTATCAGCTACGTTACCACAATTAACTAACTCAAACTCAAACTCCAGCTTACTACCCGGACTTACTTCGCTAACTATAGTTTGATTAAAAGAATTTGTGTTAATTACACCTTTGCCTCTATAATCTGCTGTACCGCTTCTGCGTATAGAAAGGTCCACACCTGCTGCTGGCATATTAGTTATTTGTATCAAAGCCACATCAGCATTTGATACATAATCCAATGAGAACGCACTCAATTGTAATGACAACACCTCCCATGGCCTCACACTAGCATCAGGCTGAAACTCAAGCCTGAACTCCCGCGTCTGACCAGGAGCAATTTTATCTATGTACTGGCTTATAAATAAATCACCTCCTAACACATTTGTCTCAACCCCACCCAATGGATAAATACTGAGATGCCAACCCGCTGGTACACGATCAGAAATAAACATAGCTCCGGTAGCATTCGCACAATCGTTTTTTATCTTTGCATAAAATACAGCCTTACTACCTAATGCAACGCTCGTTGACTTAGTCTGGATGGCCAAATCTTTTGTACTTTCTCCAACGTACTCAGAATCATCTGATGCCTTTATCATCAAATCAACAAAACCCACCTGTACATCAGTACCCCATTCATACGCTCCCATATCAACAGAATCCCCCTGAACCCGTTTCTTCCCCGATATGTCAACATCCAAAATGTTAATTGAATTATCTCCCCTATCTATCACGGGTGAACCTTGCATTAGAGAAAAATCACTGCCATTAAGTCTGGGATCAGCATTTATATCAGAAGATGCCGGCTGTACATCATAATTGCCATAACTGTTTTTAAAATAACAATTATGATGGTTGGTTATGAATGAATTACTTTTTGAAACTCCGTATAAACCATTGGAGACAATAATGTTATTAACAAATGAAACTGTGCCTTGATTGATCGCCAGCCCAGTCTTTCCGTTTCCCACTATAGTACAGTTATAAATTCTAGAACCATTCCCTTTAAAAACAAACACACCATGTCCACTATTCTTAGCAATAACCGAATTAACAAGGACCACCCCAGAGTTCCAAATCTCTAAGCCGGCGTCATTTGAGTTTAATATTTTCAAATTTTGTAAGACTGGGCTAGATTCATTTACAAATAAAGCTGTCTGACGATTAGCCCCCTCCAGATATACGCTCGACAAACCCCCGGCATATAGTATCGAACAGTTATTCAGGACTGACTTTCTTTGGGACTTCATAAAATATACTCCAATCCAACTGCCGGGCTTGGCATCACTTTCATCAGTCGTGAAGATTACAGGTTGTTCCGAAGAACCTATAGCAATAAGTGCTCCATATACATAAATCCCACTGCTCTTCATTCTAACTGCTACCCCGGGCTCTATACTCATAGTCGCTGAGTCGTTGATTACTATGTCGCTATCAACATAATAGCTGAAATTAAATCCAGGGTTCTTCAACAGTAAATTTGTGTTAACAACTCCACCACGAACCCTTATCAACCCGCTAAGGTTATTCTGATTACTGAGGCCGCTTAAATATGGAACACAACTTAGATCACCAACATAAACAGGCCATTCAGTTACATTTATAAAACTAATTGATTCTATCCAGGATCCTGATGCAAACGTCTGAATGCCGTTGCCTTTACAGTTAACGATTTCACAGTTTCTTATTGTGGGTGACGAGCCCTCGATTAAAATTGCAGATGTTTTATTATCACCCGTAACGCTTGACATAGGCTTACCACCTGCATACTTAACTATGCAATGCTCCAGGACTGAATTCCCAGAGCTTGGGGCAAATAAAATACCCAGCCAGTCTCCAGACGCAGGCACCGAAACACCATCCCCGTTAGAATCACCCAGAACCGAGTCGTCCTTAATTGAAGTAAATACAATCTTATTTGACTCATTGCCCCTTGCTATTACCGTCCCAAATATATCAACTTCAATATCTTTAAGTTTTAATACCGTTCCGGGGAAGATTTCCAGGGTTGAGTTTTTTTGTACGCTAAAAGATCCCAAAATAACATAGGGTGTGTTGGCCGCCCAATTACTTAAAAAGTTATAGCCTCTTGATACAAAACCTTCCAGTACTACAGCCTGCATTCGATTGTCTTGAAATACATTCCCCGAATTTTCAGGAATCGTTGATCCCGATATTACCACAACGAACGCGCCGTCCTGACCATTGTTCCTAAAAATATTGTTTATTAAAGTGGGCTTTTTTGCACCCTTTATGACAACTGCACTTTGCCTACAACCAGTTATAACAGAATCCGTTATTCTCGAATTCGAATTAGTCAAAATTATACCATTGCTGTAACTGTTCGTGATAGTGACATGGTCAATCATTATATCTACACTATCGATAAGAACAGCACTACGATTTCTAATTAAATCTGGATCTGACCCAACTACCTGGCCAGCATTCTCTATTACACAATAGCTCAGAAGAGAATTTGTTGAAGCACCACGATTGAAAGCTATTCCGCTCCATGCCTCTGGGTCATCCTGCGATAGCACAGCCGAAAGTTTGATAAGATTTGAATCTGTTCCCAGTGCCCTAAGCTGCCCATAAATATCAATTTTTTGAAAATATAGAATTACACCAGGATCTAAACCAAGCACCGCGTCTTGTGAAATTGTCAATACACCATTGCAAATATATGGGATGTTAGGCCCGGGTGAAGTCCATTTACCACATTCAGCGATAACTCCATCAGGTACCTTTATTGCCGTAAACCCAACACCGGAAAAATTGTTGTTAGATAACATCGGAAAACATTCTAAATCGTCAAAGACCATGCCAAAACATCCAGCATTGATGTTGGAGATAACTGTATTAACAATTACTGCTCTTGACTTTCTGAGTTCGATTCCTGATGAAGTAAATTCAGATACGACACAGTTGCTCAACACCGGTGAACTCCTGTCTATGTAAATAGCCGGTGAATTAGTTATTCCAAATTCGCTTAAAAAATTTGTGCTCCCGGCATACCTAATTTTGCAATTTTTTAATACCGCATTCGAAGCACTGGATCCAAAATAAAGCCCCTTCCAATCCCCAGCGAACAGCTGCTTATTACCATCTCCATTAGAATCTCCACATATTTCATCATCACTGTATGAAGTAAACACAACCCCGTCCGCATCAATACTACCATAAATAAAAAGCCCGGCATTGTTAAACTTTAATACAGACTGAGGCAGTATTTTCAAAACCACGCCTTCATTTACAGTGCAATTCTGAGAAACCATAAATGGCACATTATCCGCCCAGTTCTTTAGAATTATTTTATCTTTATCAAAATTACCGCCACGGATTTCTACTGCGTTCATCAAATTATTACTAAAAGAAAGATTTTCCGGGCTCCCATAAAATGATGTATCAATAGAAACCACATATTTACCAGTTTCACCGTTGTTGATAAACGATACAGATCTAAGCCGTGGATTACAGTTGTTCTCTGCAGTCAAACCATGGTTTAAACAATCAACTATTGTCAAATTTGAAATCTCAGGATCAGCGTTGATCAAAGTAAGGCCATCGCCTGCACTATTTTTAATAGTTACATTTTCAAACATAGGATTGCTCCGCTCAATCAACACTGCCGTCTGCCGCCAGGCATCATCTACAAAACTGATAGAATCCATGCCTGCATCAGCGATCACACAATTAGTTATTACAGACTCACCGGAGCTCTCTCTAAAGTGAAAGCCATACCATGAGCCGGGACGCGGAGTATCATACAAACTTTTGAAAATCACAGGGGCTTCGGTTAAACCATGCACCTTGAGAGTCCCGTCTATCAGGTATCTGGTCCCATTATTCAAAATATGTGTACCTGCCTCGACCTCTAAAGTAGCACCAGATGCAACATTTACATCACCATCGACCACATAATCTAGACTGGGCCCGGGCTTATTCATCGTTATTGAGCCGGAAATTTCCCCAAAGCTCACATAAACAAAATTGTTTGTACTGCCGATCGCTGTATTATTTGATAAAACCGGGAACGCCCCTGAACTCGATACACAAATACTCCAAAAGCCCAGCCCTGGCCCAGTGATTGAACAATCGATTATCTGAGCCGAGGATTCAAATAACTCTATTCCATTACCCCAGGAATTTGTTATCGTGCAGTTTTTAATCAGTGGTGAACACGAGTCAATACAAACAGCCCCCTGCATAGAAACACCATTAAAAATATTAGCCAACCTCCTGCCCCCCGCATTATAAATTCCGCAACCTTGTAATACAGCCTGATTTTGACCCACATTTAAATAAATACCCGCCCAGTTAGTATTCGTGTTTAATTGCTGAAATAAAACATTTGTGGCAAAAAGACCACCGTAAATAAATAAACCACAGTTACCGCCAAACTTAATAACTGAACCAGCCTCTATAACTAAACTCCCGGAGTCCTCAACTGTTACATCGGCTTCAATTATATATGGACTGTTAGCCTTAGTCCAAACTTCGTTCATTAATGATACAGGTTTAACTGTGCCATTAATCCGATTTACATAAGTCTCTGCATAACTTGAACGCTGAAAAAAAATAAAAAAAATATACAAAACTGCAGCAAAATAATTCCAACCCGCGTCTCGCTTTTTCATAAAACCTTTTCCCTTCTACTTTGAGTAACTTGACCAAGTTTCACGCCCCAAAATTGGTTAATTTTTTTAAATTCCAACTCATATACAAATTTTTTACATTAATCTCAAGAAACGATTTTTTACCACCAATCGACCAATATAAGTCAAGTATTTCTATAAGCGATCATGCTTAACTCAAATTTTTACCCTCTCATCCAGCCCAATAAACCCTTCAGGCCGAGTAGCAGTCTCGAAATCCAGGTCCACAAATTTTGAGCTTTGATTAATGTAAATTTCCTGGGATTTAAATGATCAGGGGTTATAATAATAAAATCTGAAAATTTCTTTTCTTGCCACTAACCAACGCGTGATTTAAGCTGAGGCAAATCAATAGCTAGGCAGTAGCTGTAAAAACGGCTATGCAATTAACTATTTGTAAAACAACCAAGTTATGAAAAGCATATTTGATCTAAAAATTATCAAAAACAATCTCCGACAGCGCATTGAAGCTGTATTAGAAGAAACAGGCGGTTTGCTTCGCCTTTGCCCATGTTGGGTCCCGCGGTCTTTTCTTCACCCGGGGAAACGACTAAAACTTGATCCGCGCGATCTTTACGCTTATGGACTGCACCGCGGCGGAATCGACGAACGCTGGTTCGCATCAACTACACCAGCAGCAAATGAGAACCGTGAACCCGACGAAGGTCTCAGTTATGCAATTACAGGCAACGAACGTGTTACACTAAAAGATATAATCGATGAAATGGGCCCAGAAATTATCGGCGAAAAAATCTGGAAAAAATATAAAAGGTGGCCCGTTTATTCCAAATTTTTTGACAATATGGGACCTATTCCATTGCATCTTCACCAATCTCAAAAGCATGCTGCACTTGTCGGCCAGGAAGGTAAACCAGAGGCTTATTATTTTCCGCCGCAACATAATTATACCGGAAACAATTTTCCATATACATTCTTTGGTCTCGAACCGGGTACAACTAAAAGCCAGGTCCGAAAATGCTTAGAAAATTGGGGCAAAGGTGACAACGGGATCCTGGATTTATCCCGGGCATATCGTTTAAAACCAGGCACAGGTTGGTTGGTCGGGCCAGGAATACTTCATGCACCAGGATCACTTTGCACCTATGAACCGCAATGGGGCTCAGACGTCTTCGGTATGTACCAGAACCTCGTCGAAGGCCGCGAAGTACCATGGAACCTGCTCGTCAAAGATGTACCACCAGATAAACATAAAGACCTGGACTTTATCATCAGCTTGATCGATTGGGATGCTAATGTTGACCCGTACTTCAAACAAAACAGATTCCTGGAACCCATACCAGTCGCCGATACCGCGTCTGAAGGTTATTTAGATAAATGGATCGTTTATGGCAAATTCCAAAATAAACAATTATTCACCGCTAAAGAATTAACCATCAACCCAGGCGTCAAATGCACCATCAAGGATAACGGCGCTTACGGACTCATCGTAGTCCAGGGTAAAGGCAAAATGAATAAATTAGACCTCGATTGCCCAAACATGATCAGATTCGGCGAACTTACCCAGGACGAGGTTTTTTGTACTGAAACCGCAGCTAAACAAGGAGTCGTTTTCGAAAACACATCAGATACAGAACCACTGGTAATGTTAAGATACTTCGGACCAGAGGTTAACCCAGATGCACCAGAAGTCGGTGTTAAAACCAAAAAATAATAAAACCTAACAAAGGTTCTTCACCGTAAGCTAACGGCCAGCACCTCAGTGCTGGCCTTTTGTTTTCCTCTATTGATTTGAACTTGAATTTGAATTAGTCTCTATTTGCTCGTTTGATGAGTTCAAAAAACAAAAAAAATATCAACGTCAGTATAATCTCTCTGGGCTGCGTCAAAAACCAAATCGACTCAGAGATCATACTTGGTATCCTAACTAAAAACGGTTTCCAGATAGTTAACGAACCAAAAAATTCTGATGTGGCTATCATTAACACCTGTTGTTTCATCGAATCAGCTACACAGGAAAGCATCGACACTATTTTAGAAATCGCAAATATTAAAAATGCCTCAAACAAACCATTGCTAGTCGTCGCCGGATGCCTTCCCCAAAGATATAAAGATAAAATCACTGAATTACTCCCCGAAGTCGACCTGTTTTGTGGGATTGATTCAATCCCAAACATTGCTGAGCTTGTCCTTAAAATAATCAAACTAAATGAAAAACTTCCACAACGACAGCGTCCTAACCTGCGTCAAAAATTACATACACTCACCAGTATCTGCCCTAATCCACATTTCCTGCCTTCATATAAAACACCAAGATTACGTCTGGGCCATGCCTCAGTCGCTTATGTAAAAATAGCTGACGGCTGTAATAATTGCTGCTCATACTGCGCTATTCCAATGATTCGTGGGAGATTTCGTAGCCGACCAGTTACTGATATTTACAAAGAAGTACTGGTACTCTTACAAGCCGGAGTAAAAGAAATCAACCTGGTATCTCAGGACTCAACACTGTACGGGACAGATCTCAAATCTTCCAGAACTAACTCAAAAAGACAAAATCTTTACAATAATTCCAGTCTCCTGGACCTGCTTTATAAACTCGATTCCATTAGCGGGAACTTCTGGATTAGAGTTCTCTATACCCATCCAGCACATTGGAAAACAGAATTAATCGACCTAATTGCAAGTTCAAAACATATCATCCCGTACTTCGATATACCCATCCAACATATACACCCGGAAATCCTGGCTCGAATGAACCGTCCATATACCCCTGATCAGGTAGAAAACTTAATAGAAAATATCCGATCCAAAATTGATAACCCAACCCTCAGAACTACTATTATTACAGGCTTCCCGGGCGAAACTGAAGCACACTTCCAGTTTTTGCTGGAATTTATCCATAAAATTAAGTTTGATTGGCTCGGCGTTTTTGAGTACTCAAAAGAAGAAAACACTGTCGCTGCTAAATTAAAAAATCATATAGCCTGTAAAGAAAAACTAGTCAGAAAAAAAATCATCATGGAAGCCCAGAAAAAAATTACACTTCAAAAATTAAATGCACAAATCGGCAATATAACTCAGGCGCTCGTCGAATACGAAATAAACCCAAAACCATCATTCCTCAAAAAAATTAATAACCTGAACCATAACTCCCAGCTCAAATGGTTCATAGCTCGGACTAAACGCGAAGCCCCAGAAGTAGACGGAAGAATTTTTGTAAACGGACACTTTACCGCCGGCGAATTTGAAAATATAAAAATAGTAAGCGCGCTTAACTACGACCTCATTGCAACAAAAGCATGAACACCCCAAATAAAATAACACTATCTAGAATCTTTCTGACTATCTTGTTTATGCTTGTTATCCTTGGCAAAATGGAGTTTAAAAATTCCGTCGGTATCGTCCTCTTCATCTTAGCCAGCATTACCGACCTTCTGGATGGGCAAATAGCCAGAAAAAGTGGACAAATCACCAACTTCGGAAAACTCGTAGACCCATTGGCAGATAAAATCCTGGTCTGTTCTGCTTTTATAGCTTTCGTAGGTAACGGTCTTATGCCCGCCTGGATGGTCGCTATCATAGTCGCCAGAGAGTTCATAATTACCGGCCTCCGCTCTGTAGCTGCATCCAAAAACATAATACTCTCGGCCGAAAAATTGGGAAAACATAAGACCACGTCTCAAATAGCCACCATAATCGGCATCCTTCTCGAACAAAGTATTGCCGAGTTAAGCACAACCGCTGCAAATCTGACTAACCCATGGCTGCCATTGCTTGTCGAATGCCTTAAATGGATAACAGTAAGCCTTACAATAATCTCCGGCTCACTGTACCTATTCAAAAACAAAAACCTTTTCATCAACGACCTGTAGGCCATCATGGATAAATTAATAACGCTTCTTGCTCAAGGATTTGGTATCGGAAAACTTGCTACCGCCCCGGGAACTGTCGGATCATTACTCGGCTTCGGCTTGATCGGAATTCTCATCATTCCTAAAAGCATTGTGTTCTATATCCTGACCGCGCTCCTGCTAGCCCTCGCCGCCGTCCCAATAGCAACTCGCGCCGCAGCTCTGCTAGATCAAAAAGACCCACCATCAGTCGTAATCGATGAGATTGTTGCTCTTCCCTTAGCCTACTTTCCTATGGCCGCCTGGTTTATACGTTCTCCTCCACAGGCGCCGTTAATTTATCACTTTATTTTCCTCAGCATCCTTACTTTTGTACTCTTCAGAATCTTTGATATCTGGAAACCATGGATAATCCATAAAAGCCAAAACTTACCACGCGGCTGGGGCATTGTTATCGATGATATCCTTGCTGCTGCAGCCACAGCACTTATTATGTCTGCAATAATCCTTGTAATATACAAAATTCACTTCCTGTAATGAATTATCCCCTGCAATGTAGCATATTTTGCTAAAGTCTATCCCTGTTTTTCGGGATCCATAACTGTATTCATGATTGATATTCATTTCTATATGTAAAAGATTTGCAGTAAGCCGCCGAATGTATGTATTACTGTGCTGGAATTAATCAATCATGATCCCTGATTTCCTGGCTTCTTTTTTAGCGGTGTTGGAAATATAAGCCGGCCTTAAGTTGGCAATTACATCCGTGTTTGCTGTTGTGAGACGCGCCTGAAAGATAAGTGGCGGACGAAACTCACGATCGCCGCTTTCTTTTACAGTTACGCCCGGTTTTGGCGCTACTTTTAACCAGATGATCTTTTCTTTTCCTGCCGGCGGTAGTGTAATGGTGGATACGTCTCCACTAACTACCGTGTAAAATTTTGATGATTCGGGGGCTAATTCAATCCGCATTTGCACCGCAGAAGAAATCGCTGTGAATGGAACAAGCCTGAACATAATCATAGCGGGCTTGTCCCTTCCTGGTAGATTTAACGCGTGCGGAATAAGGCCTTTCATTGCTTCAAGAGAAAGCTGTGCCTTTCCTTCAGGATATACCTGAGCCAGATAATTTGAATCATACTTTCCGTTGACTTTTCTGATTTCAAAGTTATCCACTTCTCTGCCGTAAAGGTCAAAACATTTGCCCACAAGATTTGATGAAGAAACTTCGATGTAAAGGAAATGATTTGTTTTCGCATGAACTGCTAAAGCTGGATGCGAGAGAGATGTTACTGCAAGTGGAGCACCACCGCCTCCGGTCGTGATATGAGTAATTGGCGAAGCGGATTCCTCACCTGCAGGCGCAAGGGGAAAGAACCTCTCATAAAGGTGAGAGTGACCCGCAATAGCAACATCCACCCCCATCTTGTGAAACAACGGCAAATAATATTTGTGTCCCCAACTAGAGAAGTGCCCACCAGCATCGAACATAGGAACATGAACCATAACAATTTTCCATAACGCCTTTGTGTTCTCCAGGGCCTGCTCAGCAAATTTATATTGGTCATCTGTGTATTTCGAATAGTGATAATCAAGCACAAGAATAAAGAGCGGTCCAGCCTCAAACGCATAGTAATTCTTTTTATCAGGCAATGCAAAATAATTGAAATAGTTATCCGATTTCTCTTCGTGATTACCGAGAGCCGGAAATAGTGGAATTTCATCTATTACATTCGATAACGGAAAGAAGAATTCTTTTGCCCAGGCCGGATAAAGCGAACCTGTTGAGACCAGGTCTCCCGTATGGAGGATAAAATCGGGTGAAAAAGATTTAAAATAGCTCGCAATCCTTCGGTGTATATCCGAGTTTGAACGCGTATCGCCATAAGCAATAAATTTTACCTTTCTGATATCCACGGGAAAAGTCCGGAACCTGTTCGTCGACGTTTTTGTATCGCCAATCTGAACGTAGTAAAAATAAGTAGTACTGGGCTGTAATCCCTCCAGGGTTACCTGATAGATATAAAAATTTGTAAATGGCAATATAGTTCCCATAGAACTTCGAACTTTTTTGCCGCTACTGACAGCAACCTGTGAAAAGCCGTTTGTACCGAAAAAAACCTTAGCTGGTAGGTTGACAGGAGATTCCCACATTATTGTCATTGTGTTCGAACCCGGTGCCTGAACGTACGGACCTTTGGAAATCAAAGAATCTCCGATAACTCCTAAAACTCCTAAATAAAATGAAGTTAATAATGCAATTGATAAACCCGTAATTTTAGTTCTTAATCCGCACAAGCCCATGTAACTCGTACTTGATGTCATAACTTGATTAAAATAAATGTGGCTATACTTTTTGTCAAAACAATGGGCATCATAACTTAAGCACCCAGAAAAACAACTTCTGGCCCACATTCTCCTTAAAATTCGTAAAGTAAAAGTTTGCATCGGGTTCGTAAAATTATAGAGTTTTTAAAATTAGGTTTTTCAGTACAGATATGAAAAAAACATTCGTTTTACTTTTAGTTGCAACGTTAGCAACGTATGCTGCGGAGGTTATTGTTGTAACTCCCAGGGACAACGACGAAGCACTCGTAAACCCGGACATGGGTTGGACATTGCATTTTTATTCCAACCTGATTGAAAACTATGGTTCAAAGTTAGAGCCTTCCGATACATTGGACGATTTTCCCGGTTTGTCAGTTATATACCTGAGAGTACCCTGGTCGTTTTTGGAACCAGAAGAGGGGAAGTTCAACTGGTCGCTGTTTGATACACCGGCGCAACGATGGATAGCCAAAGGAAAACGTATTGCTATTCGTGTCAGTTGCACTGAAAGCTGGATTCGTTGGGCAACTCCTAAATGGGTAGCAGATGCAGGTGCAAAAGGAGTTGAATTTGAATTCGGTAAAGGACCTCGTCCGGGCGGACCATTATGGGAGCCGGATTATCTTGACCCAATATTTCTTGAAAAATTAGACCATTTTCTCGCCGCAATGGCATGCAGATACGACGGCAATCCAAATGTGGCTTTTATTGATATCGGTTCGTTTGGGATGTGGGGCGAAGGTCACACCGGTTTCAGCAGCCGCCTTGACGAAGAGCAAACCCTCAATGTTGTAAAACGACATATTGACTTGTATAAAAAACATTTTCAGAAAACCTTGCTTGTCATCAGCGACGATGTCGCCGGTGCAACTAAGCGCGGCGGGCCATACCCCGCAATGGATTACGCCCTCTCAAAAGGCGTGTCAATGCGCGACGACAGTATATTAGTTCAACCACCGCCTAACTCGTGGTATCACGCAGATATGGCTCAGGCTTTCTGGCAAAAACTCCCCGTAGTTTTAGAACATGAACATTACGGAGGCTCAAAACAACGAAACGCCTGGAGCGGGGATCTGTTATTAAAATCTGTTGAAGATTATCATGCAAGCTATATGAGCATTCATTGGTGGCCACGGGAATTTTTATCTGAGAATCGAGATACCATCGCCCGTATCAACCGCAGACTCGGATATCGTTTGCAGTTACGCGAAATTCGTTACCCGTCAATCGTCCGTCTTGGAGAAGAATTTATTGTTGACACAAAATGGGCAAATGCCGGTGTTGCACCGTGTTATCCAGGCGGTTTTTGGGCGCTTACCCTAAAAGACCAGAAAGGTGGAATAGTATCGGTTAATGTGGATGAAGGATTTGACTTTCGCTCGCTTGAACCAAACGGCAAAGAGCAAGCGTTGCGTTCTTCATTCATCATAGCGCGAAAGCTGGAAGGCGGGCACGCTCCCCCTGTATTGCCTGGCAGTTATGATCTCTACATCTCAGTAGGTTTACGGGATGGCACACCAATCATTGCTCTTCCATTAAACGACCAGGATGGACAACGCCGATACCGTATAGGAAAAATCACACTTGAACAGCGAAAATAAAAAAGACAATTATATAATTCCCCAGCTTAAACAGCCTTTAAACGATTCCGAAACCGCTCTGGCTCTTAAACTATTTTTACACCTTTTCAAAGACTCTTACTAACCACACTACAATCCAGGTTTAGTGTAAGGACGCGTTCCACCACGTCCATAAACTGGAGGAACGACTTCAACGCCGTCCGTAAACGGGGGAGAGTAGAACCCGACCCTCCAGAAAATAAGCTGAAAACTGATTAATAGCTGAGGGAATTTTCCAAAACTCTATTCTAGTTTATCTGGATCCACAACCGCATGCATGATTGATATTCGTTTCCATGTGTAAGTGATGTGCAATAGGCCATCAGATGTCTGTATTACTGCAGGATATGAAAATTCACCGGCCTCATTCTCAAGGATAGCAACATCGTGCCAGTCTTTGCCATCTTTGGAAATTGCAATGTTCAGTGGGGTTCGTCCTTTCGGGGTCTTATTATAAACAAGAACATGCATTCCGTTTTTTAGAGTTACTGCGTCAATTCCGGAGTTTGGGTTATACAGCTCTAAAAGCGCTGGCGTCGTCCAGTGTAATCCACCGTCTGTTGACCAACTTTCCCAGATTTTTCCCTGTCTGCTCCTTCCAAGGGCCTGTAGTTTTCCAGCCTCATGCTTAAGAATAGCAGGCTGAATTGCTGAAAGTTGTTTTGGATTATTGATTTCAACTGACCTGATCCATGTTTTCCCCAAATTCCGAGTCAATTCAAAGTGGACGCGCCATCCGTTGTCTTCCGTGCTTGAGCCGCATAAAAGTGTCCCATCTTCAAGTTCAACAGGTTTGTTTTTAACCGCGCCGATAATCCCCTCTGGCAAACGAGACGGCACTGACCATGTTAACCCGTCGTCGGAACTTGTCGTCAACATCCCCCACCATGAATCCGGACTTGGCCCGACCTTGTAAAAAAGCATAATCGGCCCTTTTGAAGGTTGAAACAGAACAGGATTCCAGCAAGGATACCTGAACTCTTTTCCATCAGCCGTCAGGTACTGGACTCCATCAGCAACCTTCACGGGTTTTGTCCATTTCTCATTTTCATACCGAGACAACCATATGCTGACATCTATCTCCCCTTCCCTTGTTCCGCCAAACCATGCGGCAAGGATTCTTCCCGAACGCGTCTGGACAATTGTCGAAGCGTGGCATTGCGGAGTGGGCCTCTCCGTAAGTGAATAAATAAATTGCTTTTTCATAATCGCATTTTGGTTTGCAGGATAAACTGTCGTTTCTACCAATCCTCCGGCCAAATAAATGCAAACCACGATAAATTCTGCAAACAATCTTTTGATCAGTGCTGTCATAAATTTTTATGTCTTTAATTCATAAAATTCTCAGAACCGTCCCTGCTTGCATCCAAAGTTCAAAACAATTTATACATCCAGATTTCCGTCATCCTGGTACCAAGCAAAGTATCCATAGATTTTTAAGGCTCGATTTCTGTCTTGTTCTGTAATAGCAAGTTTCAAAGCAATTTCGCCCCTTCCAGATGCCAGTTCGAGACAGAGGCTTCACAAGAAAAAAGATAATCCCGTGTGCTAAATCGCACCAGTAACTTAACCTCAGATTTCCACCAACTTTCAAAACTTTCAGAGGTTAACCAGCTTCTGGACGTAAAAGGAAGCAAAGAACTATCAATAACCAAACCGAGAAATTTATAAGGCAACTTCACGATTCACATTTTTATTTACCGGGAAATTTAGTCAATATGAATCATTCTTGAGATTATTAATCCCATGCAGCCTGGTTTAACCAGGCAAAACCGTTTTTTAAAATTTTTTATCTCTCAACTCTTTAAGTGCCTTTGCCAGTATCTCATATTGTTCGAGGTTATTGTAAAGTTGCGCCGATATCCTCAACGTTTGGTGCGGGAAATCTTCCCATGGAAAAACCGGGACCTCTATTTTATACCTCTCGAGAATTATGTTTTGCAAGACATCTGAATACAGCCCAATCTTCGGTGGTTCTTTTGCGGGCGAATCCCATATCTTGAAAGCAGCCATCGATCCAATTAAACCATCCGGCGCCGCCGGTTCAATTTCAAGGTAATTGCAAATCAAATTCCGGGCTGCAATGGCAAGTGCACGGTTTCTATGCATTATCATCTCCCAGCCTCCTTGAACAAGTGAACCAAGATAATCAATGGACCTGGGCACAGAAAGATACGCCGTCGGATCAAACGTACCTGTCCAACCAAATTCTAATAAATATCGGGAACGGTCTTTGCGCGGCGAGTTTGCACCATGGCTGATTGCAACTGGTCTGATTGTATCAACCCATTTTTCTTTGACATACAAGAATGCCGACCCCTTTGGAGAACATAACCATTTATGGCAATTCCCGGTGTAAAAATCTGCATCCAATCTCTTCAAATCAAGCGGTAACATCCCCGCCGTATGCGCGCCATCCACAAGAACCAAAACACCATATTGCTTTGCCTTCTGAATAATCCTTTCCACAGGAAAAACCAGAGCAGTCGGACTTGTTATATGGTCAACCATTATTAATCTAGTCCTTTCTGTCAAATGCGAGAAAATGGACCCGATTATTTCATTTTCATCCCTAACAGGGAAAGGTACTGTGGCTGAAACAACCTTTGCTCCTCGCTTTTCCGCCACAAAATAAGCAACATTCCTGCACGCATTATATTCGTGATTGGTTATCAGGATTTCATCACCTTCGGAAAACCTGAGAGAATTCAGAACACAGTTAACACCATAGGTAGCATTGGGAACAAATACGAGTGAATTCGGCTCGCCATTCAGAAATGCCGCAAGTTTAACACGCGCTTCATCGAGAAGGTTTTCTAGTTTCCTGACCAGAAACTGGATAGGTTCTCGTTCCATCTGAACCCGAAGCTGATTCTGATGTTCAAGTATCGCCTTTGGACAACTCCCGAATGAACCATGGTTCAGGAATATTATATTTTTGTCCAGCGCCCACACATCGGGATCCACCGCTGGCCTCGTAATTAATTTCTCATTAATCTTTTCCATGTCGAAATTTTTACGACAAAAACTGTCAGTATTGCAAAATTTAAAAATCAATCTCCCCGGCTTAACACAAAACTGCTATAAAAACACGTTTCTCACAGCTCGAAACGAAAAATTAACTCCGCGCCACAAGTCTGATACATGGACATGTTACACTGCGTCCGGATCGAATGCACATCTTTTCACCAAATCCGCCCGATAGAATGATACGCTCACGTCTGAAATTAAATCTGAGATTAAAAGGCGAAGTCGCATAGCCCCCCTCCAGGAATACAGATTTCACCCGCATCTTTTCTCTGAGATTAAATAACTTCATGAACTCCAAACATCTGCCGACTTTTACCAAAAACACCGTGCCTCCAATAATTAACCACTATTTTAAAATACACCTGAAAGTTCGGTTTCCACTCACCGCCTGATGGTAGTTTTAGATAAATCAATGAGACACGCTTGACCACAGCACAGTCTACAAATTATGTAATTCATCCAACCAATTGATATTTCGCATTATTTTGGGATTCGGATTTCAAACCGGCCGCCCCGGAAGGCTGTACTCCAAAATATACCATAGAGCGCGTTTCTTCTTCGGTTTCAGGCTGGCGTTTTTTTAAAAGAAATGTTTGATTTTGTTTGTTCAAATTTGTTTCCATATTGAGTCGTGAAATTAGCACTGATTGTATTTTTAGAAGCATAACGAAATATCCGCAGGATAAATCAATGGCTATAAAATATTTAAACGAACAGCAAATTCGTGACTGGACGCTTGAGCAGAAAGATAAGTGGTGGTTTGAAAATGTATGGCGCGGCGATATGCCGCAGTTGACTATACGTTCGGCACTGACAGGGATGTTGCTGGGCGGCGTGTTATCGCTGACAAATCTATACGTCGGCGCAAAGACAGGCTGGACGCTGGGCGTCGGGATAACATCTGTTATCCTTGCATTTGCAATGTTCAAGCTGTTGTCGTCAATAGGTCTGGGAAAGGAGTTTACGCTGCTTGAAAATAATTGCATGCAGTCAATTGCCACCGCAGCAGGCTACATGTCGTCACCAATGATCTCGTCGCTTGCGGCATATATGCTTGTTACGAATCAGCCATTACCGATGTTGACAACAATGGTCTGGATAACCGCAATAGCAACACTTGGTGTGCTGTTTGCTTTTCCGCTAAAACGAAGGTTCATCAATGACGAACAGCACCCGTTTCCAGAGGGCCGCGCTGCAGGCGTTGTGATGGATGCGTTGCATTCAGGCGACGCTGCAGAAGGCCTGTTGAAGGCAAAAATTCTGACTGTGACTGGCGGCTTCTCCGCACTTGTGAAGATAATGAGCAGTCATCCTATAATGGAGAAATTCAAACTTGGTTTCCTGACAATACCAGAGTTTCTTGACGAATGGGTTTATAAAATTGCAACACTTAAGATCGGCACAATCGATTTGCGGCAACTGACTGTCAGACTCGACTCCGACATCGTGATGATGGCGGCAGGCGGGTTAATGGGCATCAGGACGGGTGTCTCGTTAATCATTGGCGCAGTTTTAAACTACTGCATCATCGCACCAATAATCATTAACAAAGGAGACATCATCGGTAAAACGCTTGCAGACGGCTCAGTTCAATACGGGTTTAAAAGCATAACGATGTGGGCACTGTGGGGCGGCGTTGCTATGATGACAACGGCATCATTATTTGCATTTTTTTCGAAGCCGCAGATTTTTTTAAGCGCGTTCAAAGGTCTCTTTAAGAAGAGTGATCAGCAGAATGATGTGTTGAAAGATATTGAATTGCCGATGTCGGTGTTTGTGGTTGGAATACCTGTAGTCGGAGGATTTGTGGTTTATCTTGCGCATAAATTTTTCGGGGTCTCAATCGTACTGGGGATAATTGCGATACCACTTATCTTCATTTTCACCCTGATATCGGTGAATTCAACGGCGCTCACGTCAATAACGCCCATCGGTGCTATGGGAAAATTGACGCAATTATTTTTCGGGATACTTGCGCCCGGAAACATAACTACGAACCTTGCAACAGCCGGGATTACGGCGGAAGTCTCCGGCAATGCAGCAAACCTGCTGATGGATATCAAGCCCGGCTACATGCTCGGCGGAAAACCACGTCAACAGGCAATCGGTCATTTGCTGGGAATTATTGCCGGGGCTCTGGTATCAGTACCAATTTTCTATCTTGTCTTTCTTCACAAAGGCCCGGCAAACATGATCAGTGAGCAATATCCAATGCCGGCGGCAACAATTTGGAAGGCAGTAGCTGAGGTTCTGACACAGGGGATTAGCAAACTTCCGGTCTCGGCGCAATGGGCCGTAATAATTGGCGGACTCATGGGGATAGTACTTGAGGCCTTGCGGGTAACGACAAAAGGACGCTTCTGGCTCTCCGGCGTTGGGATTGGGCTTGCTACCGTTATACCGTTCAACACCTGCCTGGCCATGTTTCTGGGGGCGCTCTTTTTCTGGCTGGCCCAGCAAAAATGGGAAAACACAAAGACGTGGGCCAACCATGTGCTTGTGCAAAATATGGAACCTATATGCGCCGGCATAATCGCCGGTGGCGCCATAATGGGAATCATAGTAATTATTATCGAAAACTTCGGATTATAAATGAAGTGAAGCACAGATTGTTACGATTGAGTTTTTATTGAAAAATATTTTAAAGTCATTTTCTGGAGTGTCGGGTTCCACACCGACCTATTTTCAGACGGCTTGCAAGCCGTTCCGCCAGTTTACGAATGCGGTGGAACGACTCCCCATACACAACTCAGATCGCAAACATTGTTTCTCTACTCTCAGGCTAAATTGGAATACAAAGGACCCAACAAAATGTTTGCATAAAATTCTAAGACAATAAGAATTCGGGACTGAACCAGGGACTACGCGAAATGAGCGGTTCGTTATATTTTACCTGGGATGGAAAAACAGCGTTTGGATATCTCTTGGGTTGGCACGACGCAGTACAGCAATGTATGTGCGCTGATACTTTCCCATTTTTGTGGTTATCTGGACTTCGAAAAAAGTGCTTCTGACAGTACAGTACCTGGAGATTTGTGAAATAATTTGGTTATCAATACCCGGGACATTAATTAATTCACCTGTATTTCTGAACGGGATATCGTCTTCATTTCCTTCGACGCCGTCGGGGCCGTCTCGCATCTGGACAATTCTTTGGGCTATATTTTCATCGATTCCCGGGATGAGTTGTAGGACAGCGGCCGAAGCTGTATTGATGTTTATCAAGCCAGAAGATATTGGTGTAAACAGGTCATATAGACCGCCCTGGAAGACCGGTTTGTCTGTGACTCCGAAAGTAGAGCCTGTGGCATTGTAATTTGTAAGTACAATTCTATTTTGCTCATCGGATCCGGCCAGTCCCCAAAACATTTCAGGTGTAATCCCTTTTATGAGGAGTAACTCGGTAATATCATCAATTGGCCCATTTTTAGCAAGATACGGCGGGTCGAGGCTAAGGTAATAATCCGACTCTGCGCCGTTAAGTCGCGGGTTATCATTATTATCAATCCAGTCAAGAATTGAATCTATTGCCGTGGAATAATCAACTGCATCTACTCCTATTAAGGTGAAAGCCCGCTGCAGCATCATCTGGTCTGCCGCATTAATATTTGCCTTTCGTTCCAGGTCTGTAATTTTCAGAGAAAAGCTTCCATTTCCCAATACGTTATCATCCAAAGAGATGTCGGCCAGTAAGTCATTTGTATCACCCACGCCGCCAGCCCATTTTTGGTTTAAAGCATCATATGGTTGATTTACAACATTAAGCTGCTGGCCCAGTACATATTTAGCCATTTCGACACCTGAGATAGCTAATAACTCCATTTCTGATTCATTCAGGTGGTTTTTTGCCAGCTGCATTTCCACCTTCATAGAGAATGCGAAACCGGCAGCAATGACAGTAAGCACAAAAATAACAGCCAGCACCATCATCAGTGCAATGCCAGAAAAACGGCTTTTTTGGGATATACAGATTTTCATCTTGAGCCACCGCCTCCACCTTGATTGCCGTATCTGGCGCCACCTTGTGGGAAGCCGAATCCGCCACCGGATTGATTTCCAGATCTACCGCCTCCCCTGCCCTGACCCTGGCCACGTTGTGGGCCACCAAAGCCACCCGGGAAATTTCCAAAATTATTATCGAAACCACCGCGTCCCTGACCTGGCTGTCTGCCCTGCTGTGGTTGGCCTTGCCCCGGTGGTTGGCCTCTGCCCGGTTGCTGACCTGCGGGCAAGCCGGTCGGCGCTCCTGCACCTATTCTGGGCACCTGATATGCCTGAGCAACGGCCATTCCCTGAAGGGCAATTGTTCGGGTGTATATCTCGGTAGGTTTACTATAATAACCGCCGCTACTGCCAAAGCCAATGGTTACCCGAATCAATTTTGGGATCTGGTTCGTGTACAGCCATTCGGTGATCCAACCGCCAGTTTGTGTATCCCAAAATTCAAGCTGGAACAGGCTCACATCATGTGCCAGAACAGTCGGCCCGATTTCATCGTTTATGTTCGTCTGTACCAGGAGTGGTTCCTGCCATAAAACCAGGTCCATGGAGCCATTGGTTGATGGTTCAACCCAAAAACTAACGCGTCGGACGCTCAGGTCACCAAACATACCTGAACCAACAAATGATTTAGGCAGGTGTGACACAAAGCTTATTGCTGCAA
>Ga0207433_10000330_pt1 | contig 108884 bp, 102 predicted proteins | sample YelNatPaOPGAMG01_FD_187559 | JGI IMG/M metagenome (GOLD analysis project Ga0207433, IMG submission 187559) | Hot spring thermophilic microbial communities from Obsidian Pool, Yellowstone National Park, USA - OP-RAMG-01 (SPAdes) (version 3) | ecosystem: Environmental > Aquatic > Thermal... | reverse complement strand
TAATTTCAGGACGAGTACGCTGGTCCGCGCTCGCGCTGGTGGTCGTCGTGTTGCTTGTGGCGGGCTGCGGCACTTCATCGACCGGACCCGGCGCATCAGCGACCGCCACCGCCACATCTCCAGCGGCGACGGCAACCACCAGCGCATCCCCGTCCCCAACCACGCCTGCGTCGACCGGCACCGTCGTTAAGGTCTTCTTCTCCCAGGCGCCCCAGGCACTGGAGACAAACCTCACCGCGGTAACGGCTGTCAATCGCATCTCGCCGACGCAATCGGTCGCGACGTTTGCCCTGCAGATGCTCATTGCCGGACCAACTCCCGATGAGCGCGCCAGGGGCATGTTCAGCGAGATGAACGGCATGTTCACCGGACCATCCACCTGCAACGGCTCGCTGCCCGTAGGCGGACCAGACTTCACGCTGACGCTCAACATGAAAGGCTCCACGCCTGAGCAGGGAACCGCCACCCTGAAGTTCTGCCGGCAAACCGCGCTGGCGGGCGTTGGCACCGGCGCGCGCATCGGCACCGAGATCGACAAGACGCTGCTCCAGTTTCCGACGATCAAGAAAGTGGTCATTCTGGATGTGAGCGGCTCGTGCTGGAATGACTTGAGCGGGCAGAACGTCTGCCTCAAGTAGCTGGTTACACCACTTCCTGCGACGCCATCCGCTACGGCGCGAGCCGGATGTAGCGCACCGAGCCATCAGGCGCGACGCTCACCTGATAGAGCGCGCGTCCGGGATAGGCCGCGCGTAGCTGGGCGTATTGCTCCGGCGAAGCGGCCAGCGCGTAGATGACGCTGCCATTGAGTTCCGGCGTGTTGAGCGGGAAGAAGACGTACTCATAGAGCTGATAATCGCCCGTCACGACGATAGCATCATGCAGTGGCGGGTGATAGGCTTCCGCGAGATTGACCCGCTCGTAGACGGGCAGGCCGGTGAAGTTCTGATAGATGGTGAGCTGGCGCGGCCAGAAGTAGATCAGTGAGCAGGCCAGCAGTCCCAGGATGAGCGCGGTCGTCGCGAGGCTGACGCGTCCGCTCGCGCGCTCCTGCTGGCCCCCGCCCTGCCGTTCAAGCCACACACGCATGGCCGCGCCTGCCTGGGCGCCAAGCTCCGCCAGCACAACGATACCGCGGGCGGAGAGAATCAGGAGGAAAGGCAGCGTTTCGTAGAGGTAGCGCGGCCCCAGATAAATGCCGTGGTAGAAGTAGCCGATAAACGCCGCCGTCATCAGGCCGAAGCCCGCCAGCATCAGCCAGTCCGCGCCACGCGCCCGCCGCGCCAGAAATGGAACCGCGAGAAACGCCAGCGTCAGATAGAACGGCCAGCCAAACAGATCGATGGAGAGGATCGTGAGCAGCTCATCCACATTGACGAAGCCCGCCGCGACGGTATGCTGGCCATAGAAGCCAACGCCCTGGCCGAATCCCCAGTGATCGCCCGCGAAGAACATCTGCCGGGGAGAGAGCAGCGGATCGCCCGTCATGAGCGCGTTGTAGCCGAGATTCAGCGCGGCGAAGATGAGGGCCATCGCGAGAGCAGCCAGAGCGGGAACGATCCAGCGCTGCCAGTCCCCCCGCAGGCGACGCCACGAGAGCGCCACGATACCAGCGATGACGATAGCGGCGTAGAGCAGTGCCACCTCGTCGCGCGTGAGCTGTCCCATGCCAAAGAGCGCGATAGCCAGCGGCAGGTTCCAGCCCGCCTCTCCCTGCGCGAATCGGAGCAGCGCCCAGGTGCCCCAGGCGAGAAAGAAGAACGCGACCGTGTGGCTGAGATAGCTCGCGGCGATATACGTATAGAACGGCGAGAGCACACCCAGCAGCACGGCTATCGTCGCGACGCGCCGGTCGAAGAGACGCGCGGCAATCAGTCCGGTGGCGAGCAGGGCCAGCGTGCCAAGCACCGGCTCGACCAGCCACGGCACGCCAAGCTTTACGCCAACCGCCAGCATCACTCCCGTGCAGGGAGGATACTGCACGAAGCGCCGCCCCGCGACATCCAGCATGAAGGGACCGGGAAAGAGCGCGTGCGCGGCTGGCGTGGCGGCCCAGAGGTGGCCGCTGGCATAGACGCGCGCCGCGAAGAGATACGCGCTGGCGTCGTAGACATGCGGCTCCGCGTTGAACTGCACGCGAGCGATCCACGCGGTGAACACCAGCGAGCCAGCCAGCGCGACGACCGCGACCGGATGGAGCGCGACGGTCAGCCTCCGCCACAACGTCGAGAGCCAGGCGCGGCCCAGAGCGACTGCCACATGCGCACGTGGGCCAGAGACGCCATCTGCGTTCGCTGGTTCTTCCGGCGGCTCGACGGCTTCCGACTCTGGCTTGCTTTCAGCCATGTTCACGGTCAGACGCATGCGGCCAGCGAGAAGAAAGCCAGCGATGGCGAGGTATGCCTCAGCCGCCATCACCACCAGCAGCAGGACGATGGCCCAGATCAGCAGCCGCACGACAAAATCCGCTACCATCGCCGCGAATGGAGCGGCATCGAGTGGGAAGTAAACGCTGGCCACGGTCCGCGGGGCCGCGCCGGCGACGATGCGCAGCACGGTGATCTGGCGGTTGTTGCGGTCGAGGGTGATCTGCTCCACGCTGCCGTCGCCTGCGGTGAGCGCGAAGCTCATCGGCGTTTCGGGACGTTGCAGGGCAAGCGCAATCGTATAGTTGCTGGAGGGCGGCAGGGAGACGGAGGCGGCTTCGGCGGGAGCTGGCTCGCTGGCGACCATGTGGTTGCCCGCCAGAATGCGCAGGTCTCGCCATTCGCTCGTGCCCGCCAGATCGCGCATCCACGCCTGGAAGCGATAGTAGGGCGAGGACGCGATGCTCGCGAGATACGTCGTATCAAGGGTAAAATTGTTCGTGCTGTCGGTGCCGTCGATCTGATACTCGTGGACGAGCGAATCGCGCGGCAGCAGCTGGAAGCGCGTCAGCGGTCCCGTCGGACCGAGATTGATCTGCTGGCCATCTACCAGCAGCGCGCCGTTTCCACTACGCACCTGGACCGTAACGGGCAAGCGGACTCTGTAGAGCAGGCTATCCATCGCGAGCAGGATGAGGAGAGCGACGAGCAGCAGGAGAGCCACTCGCGGCAGCTGCCGAAGGTCACTAGACTTTTCTTGCACGTCGCCGCGTTCTCTTTCGCTGCCACTCACGCATAGTCACCCTGTTGTCCGCCGCCGCGTATCACGTGCTCCGAGGAGAGGCTCACGCTCACTTCCATTGTGCATCACGTGTCTACCACGATCCACTATCCTGTGACCAGGCGAGTCTACCCAGCCGCGCCATTCATGCCCAGCCACGCGCCTGCCAGCAACGGTTCGTGCTCATCTTCTGGCACCGCGCATGCGCTGGCAGATTGCGGTACACTGATGACGACTAGCGGCCGTCATCGACAGGAGCAGGTGAACAGAATCTTGCCGGAATGCGCTCGCGGATACGCGCGAAGTCATAGCCAAGGGGGAGTGAAGCCATGTCCGAGCCAGCAAGTCGATCACCGCGGATACTCGTTGTCGAGCCTGGAGAAGACCTGGCATCGCTGTACGAGATGTTGCTATCCGACGACGGCTATACCGTTACAATGGCAAGCTCGCTACTGGACGCAGTGCGGCATATCGACGAGACCGCATTCGACTTGATTCTTTCCGAGTTGTTCGGACGAAATCGTCTGGAGGCGCTAAAATCGCTCGAGCCACTCCGCCTGCGCGCCGCGCCAACAGCCGTCGGTGTCGTGACGGCCTGGCCCGTCACCCCCGAAGAAGCACAGAGCACAGCATGTGACTTTATCATTCGCAAACCGTTCGACGTTACTGATCTGCTCTCGAACATCGCGGCAGCGCTAAACACCCCGCTTGAGTCGTCTCAGAGGCGTCAGGTCCAGGTCGTGACGCGCTATTTCGATGCGTTGACCGCCAACGACTGGGATGCGCTGGTGAATCTGTGCGTACCCGACGTGGTGTATCTATTGCCGGGTCAGTTACCGCTGGCTGGCGAGATTCATGGACGAGCCGCCTTCCGCGCCTACAGTGCGGACGTCTTCAGCCATTTTCCATCAGTTCGCTTCGAGCACGTGCGCGTGTATTCGCGACCCAGGGGGCTGGCGGCGCGCTATCAAAGCAACTGGCTCAACCCGGAAGGCGAGCGGATCTCGATGAGCGGCGCCGTTCTGTTCGAGTTCCGCGATGACCTCATCAGCCAGATCGGCATCCGGCTGCATGAGGAACGGCTGATGCAACTGATGGAGAGCAACCGCTGACACCCGCCCCCCAAAGCGCTTGACCCCCTGCCTCCGGGTCGCCTTTCCGCCTGTGCTCCGTCTGCGACCTGCTGTCTCGCCGCCAGTCGCGCGGTCCCGCCACATCGGGGCGTGTCGTCGCGGTGTTTCACGTGAAACGCCGCGCCGCCTCCACGGCTCCACTGCGTACCAGATGTCCTGTCGCGTCATCTCTCGTGACCGCTTTCGCCGCACTGATGCAGAACAGGCAGGGAGAGCGCCACGCCGACGTACGCGCTATGGACCAGGAGGAGATCGCACATATGGGCGAGACAGGCACACGGGCAACGTTTCTTGATGCGCTCCGCATGGAGCGGGCGCGGTGGGATGCGCTGGTTGTCAGCGTTCCGCGCGAGTGGATGACCGAGCCGGGAGCGGCGGGCGAGTGGTCACTGAAGGATGTGCTGGCGCATATGTCTGAGGGCGAGCGATGGACAGCGGATGAGATCCGCAAGGCAGGACGTGGCGAAGCGCCATCGCGGCAAGAGCTGGACGAAATGGCACGGCAGGGCCTCTTCGATAACGACACGCGCAACCGGCTGACCTGGGAACAGCACCACAACGACGCTCTGGACGACGTGCTGGCGGAATCGCAAGCGGCGTATGCTGATCTCGTTCGAGCGGTAGAAGCGGCAAGCGATGAGACGCTCAACGCGCCGTGGTGGTGGACCAGAGGGCATCCGCTGATCGCCGTGCTGCCGCCGCAGTGTTACGAACACTATCGCGAGCATGAGCCGGAAGCGTGCGCCTGGCTGGCCTCCCGGCGCAACGGCTGAGCACTTTTCCCATCAGGGAAGCCAACGGCGCCGCCAGTTCGTTATGGATGGGTGAGAGGTGAGCAGCCGCGACGGAATGGCTGGCGTTCCGGCGGCAAGCGTGCTCACGGGAGCCGGATGAACCGATACGACCGCATGCTGGCGATCGTGATCGAGCTCCAGCGGAAAGGCTGGCAGCGCGCATCCGATCTGGCGACCACATTCAAGCGCAGTCCACGCACGATCTATCGCGATCTGGCAGCGCTCGAACGCAGTGGCGTGCCCATCATCTCCCACGATGGTAAAGGCTTCAGTGTGGCTGAGGGCTACGTGCTGCCTCCACTCAGCTTTTCCACGGATGAGGCGCTGATGCTGCTGCTCGGCAGCGACCTGATGGCCGGCAACTTCGATGGCGCCTATCGCGCAGCCGCGCAATCGGCGGGCCGCAAGATCACATCCATCCTGCCGGAGCGTCTTCGTCCTCAGGCGGAGAACCTGCGTGGCAGCATCCATTTCGCCGGTGAGGGCAGCGCGAGACCAGCCGAAGCGGCGCGCATGCAGCTCGTGCGGACGGCGATCCTGGAGCGGCGCGCGGTCCGGTTTCGCTATTACGCCCGCCGCACCAGCGCGGCGTCCCGGCCGCCGAACGCCCAGGAAGCGGACCCCTATGCCATCGCGCATCTGGGCGACGCGTGGTATCTCGCGGCATACTGCCACCAGCGCCATCGCGTGCGCAACTTCCGGCTGGACCGCATGGATGATCTCGTCCTGCTCGACCGGACGTTTACCCGGCCGGAGGATTTCCAGATGGAACGGCGCGATCTTTTCGGGCCAGGCAGCTTCGACGTGCGGGTCCGGTTTGATCCGGCCGTCGCGCGCTGGGTCCATGAATCGCCTTCTTTTTACATGATCGCTGAGGAGGAGACTCCGGAGGGACTTGTCGTCACGCTGCACGTGCGCTATGAAGAGGACGTGCTGCCGTGGCTGCTCAGTTGGGGCCAGCACGCGCAGGTGCTTTCGCCGGCGTCACTCGTCCGGCGGATCGCCAGTGAGGCAGAGGCGATGGCCCAGCGATACCAGCGGGCGGATGAACAGGCGGCTTCTCCCGCAGCGCAGGCCAGTGAGCGCGGATGATCCGGCTGGCCCGGGCCGATGCCGCCAGAGGCATAGGGAGCACGTGGTGGAGATCTTTCTCGAAACGGAGCGGCTGATCCTGCGCCGCCTGACGACGGACGATGTGGACGCGCTCGTCGAGCTGGATAGCGATCCTGCCGTCACGCGCTTCCTCACCGGCGGCAAGGCGACGCCACGCGAGGTGATCGAGCGCGAGATATTGCCACGATTCCTCAGCTATTACGAGCGGTACAGAGGCTACGGCTACTGGGCCGCGATTGAGAAGTCCTCAGGGGACTTTCTGGGCTGGTTCGCTCTCACGCCGGAGGATGATGCCGAGCCGGATGTGGTGGAGCTTGGCTACCGGCTGCGACGATCTGCCTGGGGCAAGGGTTACGCCACCGAAGGCTCGCGCGCGCTGATCCGCAAAGGCTTCACCAGGCTGGGTGCGCGGCGGGTCGTGGCGAACACCATGACGGCCAATCTCGCGTCGCGGCGCGTGATGGAGAAGTGCGGCCTGAAGTTCGAGCGAACGTTCTTTCTGGACTGGCCGGAGCGTATCGAAGGCTGGGAGCAGGGCGACGTTGAGTACGGCCTGACGAAAGACGAGTGGGAACGGCAGGAAGCGACGCAGCGCCAGGACTTTGACTGACGAGCGCACCCCGGCGTCGCCGTCCCTCCGCGCAAGTTGCCGCTCCGCGCCGACATCCGTGCCTGCGCTTTCTCCGCCTTGCCAGATGCTCCATGACGCATTCGCATGACGCATTCGCATGACGCATTCGCATGACGCATTCGCATGACGCATTCGCATGACGCATTCGCATGACGCATTCGCATGACGCATTCGCATGACGCATTCGCATGACGTATTCGCATGACGTATTCGCATGACGTATTCGCATGCCGCCCACGCGCCCCACTCGTACCGCGCCCCCGCTCCATCTGTATATCCACGCGCCAGACGACGAGAATCTGTGTCCACGGCACGTCATATATCCATCTCCTCTTGACGAACTAATGATAGTAGTTTATATCCTAATCAGGATAGATTATTGCGGGAGGACGGCAACGCATGACCAGCTATCTCGACGTCGAGGATGGGCGCGTCGCGTATGACGACAGCGGGTCGGGCCCGCTCGTGCTTTGCCTGCCGGGGCTGGGTGATGTGCGGGGGGAGTACCGCCTGCTCACGCCGCTGCTCGTGGGGGCGGGGTATCGCGTTGTGACGATGGACATTCGCGGGCACGGCGAGACAAGCGCGCGCTGGCCCGATTATTCCATTGAGGGCGTCGCGCGAGACGCTACCGCGCTCTTGCGTTCGCTCGATGCCGGACCGGCCACGCTCATCGGCACATCCAAGAGCGCGGGAACCGCGGTCCTGGTCGCTGCTGGCGCGCCGGAGCTGGTGAAGCGGCTGGTGCTGATCGGCGCGTTCGTCCGCGACATCGGGTCGCCGCTCGTGGGACGGCTGCTCGCGGACGGCCTCTTCGCCGGACCGTGGGGCGTTAGCCTCTGGATACGCTACCTGAGCACGCTGTTTCCCTCTCGCAAACCAGCCGATCTTGGCGCGTACTTGGCGGCGCTCCGGGTCAACCTCTCCGAGCGTGGCCGTTTTGCCGCCACGCGTCGCATGCTGACCTCCTCCAGCGCGGCAGCCGAAGCGCAACTGGGCCGGCTCGGCATGCCGGTGCTGGTGCTGATGGGCACGAAAGACCGCGACTTCAAAGACCCGACGGCGGAGGCGCGGCTGATCGCGGCGCGCATCGGCTCCTCAGCGGAAGTGCGGCTGATAGAGGGCGCGGGCCACTATCCACAGGCGGAGATGCCCACGGAGACGGCGGCAGCCATCCGGGAGTTTATCAGCGGCGATGCGAGGATGGCATATGGCGCGTAGAGCGGGTCTCGATCACGCGATCATTCTGCAACGGGCAGCGGAAATCGTGGATGCGGAAGGGCTGGATGAGCTGAGTATCGCGGGTCTGGCCGCCGGTCTGGGCGTCCGTCCGCCATCGCTCTATAACCACATCGAGAGCCTGGAGTCCCTGCGACGCGAGCTGGCGCTGCTCGGCGCGCGTGAGCTGACCCAGCGGCTGACGCGCGCTGCTGTCGGCATGCGGGGCGCGGAAGGTCTCCATGCCGTTGGAACCGCCTATCTCACGTACGCTCAGGCGCATCCGGGGCTGTACGAAGCCATCCGGCGCGCGCCCGATCCCGGCGATCACGATCTTATCGCCGCCAGCGAAGAGATTCTGGGCATCCTGCGGGCCGTGCTCGCCCCATACCAGCTCGATGACGTGGCGGCCATCCACGCCATCCGGACGCTGCGCGCGCTCACCGATGGCTTTATCTCGCTGCAGGCTTCCGGAGGCTTTGGCATTCCGGTAGAGGTCAGCGAGAGCTACCTCTACGCGCTGCGCCTGCTCATCGCCGGACTCGAAGCCGAACACGCCCACCGTGCCGAAAATGCGCGGGACACATCGCATACCCAGCCATCCAGCGTCTCATCCCGGGAGCTCGCCAGCGAGGAATAGTACGCGCTGCCAGGCGCGCGTAAAACACGAGGATTATGTCTTGCCCGGGCCTGTGCTACACTATGCATACCGATTGGCGAAGGGAGCGCAAGACCAATGACTTTCCGCGCAACATCGCGCCGCGAGCAGCAGCCGGCTCATCAGTCCGGCTAGTCGTCGCGCGTTCCTTTCGTTGCAGCCCGCCGGATGAGCGTACGTCCGGCGGGCTTTTTGTATCGTCCGGCATGCTGGGGAGGCAAGCCTTTATGGATATCTCGCCACTACTGCGTGGCCTGGTGCTCGGCTTCGCGATTGCCATGCCCGTCGGACCGATAGGCGTGCTCTGCATCCGGCGCACGCTCGCGTTCGGACGTCTTGCGGGCCTTTTCACCGGCCTCGGCGCGGCGACGGCGGATGGCATATATGGTGGCGTGGCGGCATTTGGCCTGAGCGCGGTTACCTCGTTTCTTACCACGGAGCAGGCGTGGATTCGCCTGGTGGGGGCATTCTTCCTCGCGGTTCTCGGCGCGCGTGCCCTGTTCTCCGCGCCACCCGGTTCGCCAGCCAGCGTGGCGCGCATGAGTCTGCGAGGCGCATGGGGATCGACTGTTCTCCTGACGCTCTCCAATCCCGCGACGATCATCTCATTCGCCGCCGCGTTCGCCGCGCTCGGAGGATCAGCCAGATCAGGCCGAACGGTTGGGGCGGCGCTGATGACCGCTGGCGTCGTCTGCGGGTCCGCGCTTTGGTGGCTCGTTCTCTCCTCGGGCGTCAGCGCGCTGCGCCAGCGGCTCACGACGCGAGCGCTGGCGTGGAGCAGCCAGGTCTCCGGCGTCATACTGATCGCGTTCGCCCTCGCCGCCTGTGTGAGCCTCGCGCTGTAGAGGCACGCGAGATATTTCACGCCGAGGCTCACCCCGAAACTACCACGCCCCTCCGGCGAGCGCTCTCGCGTGCTGGCGATGTTTCACGTGAAACACGCGTCAGCGTGGAGAGGGAGTTAGCTGCTCTCCGCCTGTTCTCCCGCCTGCTCTCCCTGCTCGCCAAGCCGCACGATGTCGCCCTGCTTGAAGAGGATGCGCTGCATGGTCGCCCGCCAGACGGGGTTGCGGCGAAGCAGAAATTCGAGATCCATGCCAAAGTGCTTGAATTCCTCCTCCTGCGCGTTTCGCATGATCGCGCGCGCCTGCTGGTCCTTCTCGACCGCGAGCCGCTGCTCGTACCAGTCGATGGCTTCCGCCTCTTCGATCAGTGAGATGATCATCCGGGCGAACGTCCGGGTTTCTTCTGAGAGTTCGTTCGCTGGCTCGTGGTATTGCTCAAATGGCATTCCTGTCCTATCTCCTTTTTTGCCAGTGAGTGACGGAACGTTCTCGCATTGTCCAGGAGGACTAGACGCCGGTCGAATCCGCATCAAATATGCCGCGCCATAGTCATCCGGACGCCGCCGATGCCCACGCCGCGGGCCTTCAGCGCCCCAGCCGCGGCGGGAAGCCGGCCATTATCTGCGCGCCCGCCCGGCGCCCAGCCGTTCCGCGGCCACCTGAGCGTAGTTGAGCGCGGCCACCAGCGAGACTCCGCCGATCACATTGCCAGTCAGGGTTGGCGTCAGAAATGACCAGAGGAACGTGCCCCACGTGGCCTCTCCGTGGCTCACCAGATAGAGCACATCAATTGATCCGGCGATGATATGCGCGAAGCCCCCCAGGGAGATGAAATAGGTGAGCAGAACGATCACCCACAGACGCTGTGCCTCCGCTCCCGGCAACAGCCAGACCATCAGCGCGATGAGCCAGCCCGCGAATATGCCGCGCATGACGGTAACGCCAAACGAGCCACGCAACTGCTGCGCCGCGACCTCGGACAGCCCATGCATCACGTCCGCCGGAAAGACGCCAGTCTGGGCAACAATCGTGGCGAAGATGAACCCTCCCAGCAGATTCATCAGCAGCACGATGCCCCAGAGCCGGCCCACATTCAGCCACGTCTTGCGCGTCGGATGGGTCAGCAGCGGAAGAATGGCTGTCAGTGTGTTTTCAGTGAAGAGCTGCTGGCGACCGAGCACGACGATTACGAATCCCAGGCTGTATCCCAGACTCGCGATCAACGGCCGCCAGGGAGCGGCGGGCAGATACGCCGCGAGCAGTCCCTGGCCCACCAGCGAGAAGCCCATGGAGAGGCCGGCCGCCAGTCCCGACCACGCCAGCGCGCTCGTCGAACGCAGCAGCTCACGCTCACCTTCCTCACGTACGGTTTCATGGACCACCGCGGCGCTAATCGCGACCCGCTCTTCCACCTGCTCACGCTCATCGCGGCTGAGCTTTGGGAGAGCCGCCGCCGCTTTGCGTTCTTCCTCGGTAAGCGCTGCCTGCCTGCGCGGACGGTGCCCACGCGAGCCGCGCTGGTCGTTGTCATTCGCCAAGCAGGAATCCTCCGGGCTGGTGAGCGAGCACCGGCCACTAACCAGCCCCCCTTCAGGCGAAGATCGTGGCTGAAGGGGGGCCGGGCAATACGTATCTGTGGCTGGCCGAGAACGTTAGCGGGCGGCAGCCTGCGCGCTGCGGCTAAAGAGCTTGACCATCTCGCGATTGAATGCCGGCAGGTCAGATGGCTGGCGGCTCGTCACGAGGCGACCATCCACGACGACTTCCTGATCCACCCAGTTGACGCCCGCGTTGCGCAAATCATCCTGAATGGTGTTGTAGCTCGTCATGGTATGGCCCCTGGCAATGCCGGCGGAAACCAGCTCCCACGGCGCGTGGCAGATCACCGCCATCGGCTTCTGCGACTGGTCAATCGCCTTCAGGAACTGTTGCACTTTCGGCTGAACACGCAGCGTATCCGCGTTCAACGCGCCGCCCGGCAACATGACGGCATCGTAATCGGCAGGATTCGCTTCATCCAGCGTCTTATCCACCTGCACCTTGATGCTCTTATCGTGATGGCGGAATGCCTGGATCTCACCGCTGTGCGTCGAGATGACATCCACCTGCGCGCCCGCGTCGCGCAGCGCCTTCAACGGCTCAGTCAGTTCCGCTTCTTCAAATCCATCGGTGGCCAGAATCGCTACACGTTTGTTCGTCAATTCAGCCATGGTATCCGTTAGGCTCCTTTCCTTGCGTCATTCGCGAACCGGATACAGCAGGTTCATGCGACTCGCATCCGGCCCTTTGGGACCATCCTGCATGTGTCGTGCCAGATGAGGCTGGCGCTCTGCGCAAGCGCCACAGATCGCTGGAGCGCGCGTCCCGGCGCTGAGGCATTCAGTTCTGGCTCAGATTCGGCTCAGTATCCGCTCATACCGATCTGGTACGCTGTATGCCGGATGGATGTCATGCGGTGGATTGCTGGCTCCAGTTGCCGGGTGGAGAATCCATGTTAAATGAACTTGCTGCGCTGGGCGGCATTATTCTGGTAGATCTCGCGCTTAGCGGCGACAATGCCCTGATCATTGGCGCCGCCGCCGCCGAGCTGCCCGGACGCCAGCGCAGGGTCGCGATTGTGCTGGGGGGCGCGGCGGCTATCGTGCTGCGGGTGCTGGTCGCCGCGGCGGCCACGCTCTTGCTTACGCTGCCGCTTTTGCAGGCCATAGGCGGGCTCCTGCTGCTGGCCATCGCCATCCGGCTTCTCATGGCACGCGAAGAGTCCGCAGTCGGCAAGCCGAAGGATGCGGCGGCAACCCTGCTGGCGGCGATGATTACGATTACGGTCGCAGACTTCACGATGAGCCTGGATAACGTCCTGGCGATTGGTGGTCTGGCGCACGGCAACATTCCCCTGCTGGCCATCGGCTTGCTTGTCAGCATGGCAATCCTGCTCGCCGGAAGCGCGCTCATCGCCACGCTGATCAACAAGATTTCCTGGTTGCTGGATGTGGCGGCACTCGTCCTCGGCTGGACCGCCGGTAATATGATCGTGCATGACCAGCGCCTCGCGCCGCTCATCGGCGACAACACGTGGATCGTGATCGTCATTCACGCGCTGGCGATTGGCGTCGTGCTGGCAGTGGATATCTTCATCCGGCTGCGCGCGCGCATGAAGCGTCTGGAAGGCGAAAAGCTGCGCATAGGCGAGCACTAAGAGTGGCATGGAGACGGCGCGGCAGTGAGATGCCGTCGCGCTACTTCGTGTTCCGCGGTCCGATCAGGCTATAGAGTAGCGGTCCGACCGCGACCGGCAGCAAGAGCAGCAGAACGAGCGTCCACACGAAGGCCCGCTCCTGGATGGAATCGACAAACGCGACCATCCACGCCACCGCATAGACGAATGTCGCCAGGATGATGAGCAGCGTACCCCGCAGTGGATCATGCGGCGCCACCAGGAACGCGCGACTCACTCCCGCCCACATCAGCAGCAGAGTCACCAGCGTCAGAACGAGCACAGTCCACTTGCTCAGAAGCGTGTAGCGCATGCCGTCTTTCCCCCTCCCACCACACGCCAGGCCAGCTCACGCGCGGCCCGGCAGCAATCACTCGCGCGCCGCAATCAGGCTGTTATCCGCCGTCGCCAGTTCACCAGAGATTGCGTCAGGCAGGTGCATATCCTGAGCGTCTGTGTCCCGGATTTCTGTTATGTCTACTTGATGTATGCGTTTGCGGCGACGCCGGATACGGCAGCACTCAGCGCGCCAGGCGGTACATCTCCATATGGGCCAGCGTGATCCGCTCGATCTGGCTGAAGCCCGCCGCGCGCATGTGCCCTTGAATAGTCGCGTCATCCAGGCGATGTTCCAGGGGCGGGCCGAACGTCTCGGCGGCATACGGCCATTCCAGCACGACAACGCGCAGGCGCGCCACCCGCCGTGCCTCGCGCAGCGCCTGAGTCGCGTCGCTGACTTCATGGAGCACGTGCGCCATGAAGACCAGATCGTGCGAGCCATCGGCGTACGGCAGATGCTCAGCGAGAGCCTCGGTAAACACGCCATCCGGCACGACGCGCCGCGTCTCCGCGACCATCTCCGGATTGACATCGATGCCGCTTACCGTTAGCCCGCGCGCCGCGAACGCCTCGGAGAAGACACCCGCCCCAATGCCCACATCGACAACGGAGCGCGCTTCGATGCCCTCCAGGCTCAGCCCAACGACCCGATCTACTTCGAGGCGCGCCACCCGCTCCGGTGAGCGCAGACGGTCTGCCGACCCATGAAAGCGATGTCCGTGTGTATCCATGTCGCACTTTCCTTATTGACGCCCGGCACTTTGCCAGTTCCCAGATTATACGCCGCCCGCGGCCCGATGTGGCGTTCTCACACGCGCAAGGCAGACTACCGGTTCATGTCCGCGCGCGGAGAATAGGCCTATGCGACCAACTGGTGATGGAATTGCGATTTCATGGTACGTCTGGTATGCTGGCCCGGATGCCGCGAACGCTCCTTTTTCGGCTGAGTGCGACCTCCGACCTCCACACCCCGCAAGTAAGGATGGGCTGATTTATGGGCAGACTGGTGACGGTTGCGCTGGCATTGTGCGATCTCTACGTGCTGTGGCTCATGCTCACTGATCCGGGAACGAGCGCCGTGCGGCATGGTGAGATGGCAATGGCGTTTTTCGTGCTTGCCGCGCTGGCCTGGGTGAGCGCGCTGGCGGACGCACTCATCGCGACGGTCGTCGGTTTCGGTAGCTGGCGCTGGACCATCGCGCTGATCGCGCTGATCTGGATTCCCGCGCTTCCGCCGCTGGCATGGGCCATCTCGCGCACTCTGACCCGCGGGCCGCGCCCTCGCTCCGGCAAGCGACACGTTCGGAAGCCCGCTTTCGCGGCTGATCGTGTGGAAAGCCCTGCCGAGGTCGGCGTGGCGGCTGGCAGCAAGGCGCACGTCTAGCCGTGCGAGCAAGGCCATCCAGCGGGCGGGCGCATTCGTTTTCACCGCGCCCCTCATCCATCCCCGATCTCCTCTATGGTATGCTCCGCGTGCCCACATGGGCAGCCAGGCTCCTCGCGACCGCGCCATTTCAGCGCATCGCGGGCGTCTCGCTTTCCGACGTACCCGGTGATTTGCTCTTTGGGCATCCGTTTCCGTCGCGGCTGGATCATTCGCTCGGCGTCTTGCACCTCGCCCGCATCTCCCGCCCGGATGATCGCGAGCTGCAAGTGGCGGCGCTGGCGCACGACCTCGGACACGGTCCCTTCTCGCATCTGACGGAGCCGCTGATGATCGAGACGCTTGGGCTCGATCACGAGATGCGCTCAGTCCGGCTGCTGGAGGACGTGCGCGCCGCGCTTTCACCCGCTGAGACGCGCGATCTTGGCCCGGTGGACTGGGACGCCGTGGCCGGCCTGATGCTCGGCGAAAGTGGGGACGGGCGGGGCGCACTGCTGAATGGCCGGCTCGATTTCGATAACCTCGACAACATCGCGCGTTTTCTGGTGGCCTCTGGTCTGGGCGCGCCCTCCTACGACCCCGAGACGCTGGCGGGCGCGCTGCGCCTTGCCTCCACTGGCGCCAACGGAGAGCCGGTCGCGATTGCCGCTTCAGCCCGGCACGACGCGCTGGCATGGCGAATGGATCGGGCACGGCTCTACGCCTTTCTGCACGAAGGGCACCACAATCTCGCCGCTCACGCCATGCTGCGCAAGGCGGTTGATCTGGCGGCAGCCAGTGGCGCGCTGCCAGCGACCTTCTTCGATGAGACGGATACGGGCGCGCTCATCATCCTCCACCACGCGCTGAGACGTGAGCAGCGCGGCCTGCTGCTGGACGCGGCGAGCGGCGCGAGTGCCGTTTATCGCTGCGTCTGGGAGGGCGTTGTGCCAGACTCCGCCTATGAACTCCTGCGCGCCTTCCCGCGCCGGGATGAGCGGCTCGCGCTGGAATCACGTCTCGCGGACTGCGCTGGCCTCCCGGCCCATGCCGTCGTGGTCGATATGCTGGTCTCAGCGGCACAACGGGAACTGCCGCCGTTCCTGAGCGCCACTAGCGAGACCGAGGTTGAGCCGTTCGGCCCCGACATGCCGCCACCCGCCCCAAGGATGCTGCATCTTTTCGCCAGTCGCCACGCGCCACCCGCGGCAATCCAGCGCCTGCGCAGAGCCGCGGCGCGCGACTTTGGTCCGCTGGGCGTGTCGCAGCGGTAGCCAGCAACAACGGCTCACGCGACGCTGCCTCCGAACTCACTCGCCACCTCACCGAAGACAGCAGGTGCTCCATACGCTACCATACGCTACCATGCGCTACCGGGCACTGGCGTGGCTCGCGCGTGGACGCGGACCACTCTGGCTATGCCCGCGCACCATTGTGTGTGCGGTCGCTATACGAGCGAAGGACGTGCCACAACCCAGTGAGAATATATCAAGCCAACACTTTACTTCATGCCTGCTGTTTTCCAAATATAGCGGCGCGCCATTGCAGTGATTTACGTGCCTGAGCGGCGCGCGATCCTACCGCACGCGAAGGCGCAGGGGCGGATCCGCGCGCGCTGGCGCTTGCAGTCACAATCGTTGTCACGCCCGGCGTTTTCTGGCGCAGCGTATTGCGGTGAGGCTCAAATTCGTTCCGCATCACTCCTTCAGCATCTGAAAAATCTTGACTGCACTTATATACTCAGTATGATACTGTGCCATCCATGCTCTGGCCGGTCTCCCCGCTCCCCTGGATACATGGATAGTTCACAGATCTACTCGCGCCCGTCCACCCACTATGTGCAGTACACGGAGGCCACCTATGTCCTGTCCCTTTTGTGGCGCGACAGTCACGCCCGGAACCGACGTCTGCCGTCATTGTGGCGCCCCGGTCGGCCCAGAGGTGAGCCAGCAGAATCCGCCGGCTCCGCAAAGCGGTTCGGAGGCAAGCGCGCCTCCAGGCCCGAGCGCCGCGCAACCCCTTGATGGCACCATCGGGCAACCGGGCGCCACTGGCTTCCCTCAGGCGACCTATCCGCCTTCTCCCTGGGGCACGCCCTCCATGCCGCCTTCACAGCCGGGGGCGCCCACGCCTACATATCCACCATATGGATCCTTCTCGCAACCGGCGACAATGCCCGGCCAGTACGGCCCGTACAGTTCGCCGCTCTCACAGCCGACGACCATGCCTCGGGGAACATCTGGTAGATCGTCAACGGCGCCCGCGCTTGACGCGCTATTTGGCGAGGATGCGGATGTGCGGACCGCCATACCCTCCACCCCGCTGCAAGACCTGCTCATCCGAAACATGCAGGCTTCGCGCGTCACGAACAAGTGGCTCATGGCTGCTCTCGGCGGGGGTGTGGCGCTGGTTGTCGGCCTTGCGCTCTCCGCGATTGTCCTGGCGATCTGGAGTGCCACATTCAACGGCATCCTGAATCAGATGGGCCAGTCTGGCGTGGGGCAGGCAATCGGGAGCGGCATCGCGAGCAGCCTTCTCTCGGCGCTCACGCCCTCCGTGCCTGAAGTCTTTCTCATGGCTCTTCGGGTTCCGTACGCACTGAGCGCGGGTTCCGCCTCGATGTCTCTAACCGTGCCCATCCTTGGCATCATGATCGTGCCAGTGGCTGGGCTTGTGCTGGGCGGCTATGTTTCCGCTTCCAGTGAATTTGGACGCAAGGCACGATACAGCGTAGCGCGGGGAGCGCTCATCGCGCCGGTATTCGCGGTGCTGGTGGCCATCCTCGCGATGTTCAACCAGACAAGCGACTCGTTTACTCTCCTGGGCAGCACGATTACGCTCTCGTTTGGTCCGGACACTGGCGGCGCGTTCATATATGGATTGCTCTGGGGAGCGATCTTCGGCGCGCTCGGCGGGTGGATTCAGCATGCGGGGTTCGGCTGGCTGCGAACGATCATCCCAAGCCTGCGCGCCACGCAGCGTCCCCGCCTCGCTGGAGCACTCGGAGGCGCGCTGGTGGCATATGGCGCTGGCATGCTCATTTCCATGTCGCTGGTCCTGGCGCTCGTCGGCATGGGCTTGCCGGTTATCCTGGCCGCACTGCCGCAAAGCAGCAACGCTTCGGCAAATTCCCTCGTGTCGTCGGTTACATCGTGGGGCCCGGGTATTGCCATTCTGGACGTCCTTGCGGGGCTTATCCCGCTTGGGCTGTACTTCTTCACGTTTGCCGCGGGCGCAACAATCGGCGCGTCCACGGACCTGCCCACGGGGCTTTCCAGTCTGGCCGCCTCATCCGGAAACCCGCTCGATGGGAGCACAGGCAGTCCCGCAACCCAGGCATCGCCCACATCAGCGATCGGGCTGTTCGCGCCGAATAGTCCATTTGCCGGCATGCACTGGATATACCTCGTCATGCTTGCCGCGCTGGTGGCCTACATGATTGGCGGCGCCGCGGCAGTGAAGATCAGCGGCGCAAAACGCTCTTCGGATGCCGTTATCGCCGGGGGACTCATGGCACTGCCGCTCAGCGTTCTGATGGCTTTCACCGCGTGGTGCCTCTCCTTCAGCATCGACATATCGTTTGGCGCCAGCGCGGGGATGTCGTTTGGCCCCAGTGTCGTCGGCACATTCTTCGTCGTGCTGGCGGGCGGCGCGATTGGCGGCGGGCTTGGCGGGTGGGCCGCGGTCAGTTTGCCGCGGCTTGGCTCAATGCCCCGCGCGCTGCTCATTCCCGCCCGGCCGCTCGGCTCCATGCTGTTCCCACGGCTGGATCAACTGACGGGAACATCTCGCGGCAGCGCGCGTGGCGTGGCTCGCGCGTGGGCATATGACGCCATACTCGCGGCCATTTTACTCGCGGTGATCGCCATCATCCTGGACATCATTGGGCATGCTCCGGTGCTCGTCGTGCCCTTCAGACTCTACATGCTGCTGGCCGCGCTGGTATCCGGGCTGCTGTTTGCGCTGCCTCTGCTGTACTTCTCCGGGGCGGTCGTCGCGCAGGTAGTCGCCGTGCCGGATCAGCCCGTTGCGGCCCAGCCCACGCCGACAGCGCCGGACGCATGGACCGGTGGAATACCCGGCGCCTTCCCACTACCAGGCGGACCAGTGGGCCCTTCGGATGTGACGCATCCGGGCCTTCAGCAGCCAGCCAGCCTTCCGCCGGATCAGATGTCTGCGGAAGCTGAAGCCTCGTCTACGCCTCCGACTGGAGATCAAGGAGATCAAAACGAGCCGCCTCTTTCCGGTAACGCGGAGTGAGCGAGTCATTCTCGTTGTGAAGCGCATTCTATTCTTCGCGGAGGATCATCATGAATCAGTTCTCAGCCCCGACCCAGACCGTGACCGCGCCACCGGCCCCGGTGCCCATGCCACCGGGCGCTGGCCCGCGACCGGGGAGAGAGTGGCTGCGTTTCGTCCTCGTGGTGTGCGCGACGCTTGTCCTGATTGGTATCGTCGCCATGACCGTGCCCGGCAGCACGATCGCCGCTCGCAAGAGGGCCTACCCACTGCCTCGCGTTTCGTTCACGTATGGAACAATAGGCCAGGCGGTACGTGAAAACCAGCCGACACAGTTCCATGCCGTCGCCGCGCAGGGAACCTCCCTCACGTATACCTGGGATTTCGGTGACGGCACGCAGGCGACCGGCCAGAACGTGACGCACGCGTTTAGCAGCTATGGCTCAACCACCGTGACACTGAGCGCCATTGATCCGATCAAGCAGAGCGCGACGTCCACCCGGCAGATTCAGGTCATGCCGCCACTCCCGCAGGCTTCGTTCCTGGCGACTCAAGACCCGAACGATCCGTTTACGATTGACTTCGACGCAAGCGCCTCCACCGGCGAGCAGCTCCAGTATCTCTGGAACTTTGGTGATGGGACGACGGACACGTACGGGCCTCAGGACTACCACCAGTACAGTCGGCTGGGAACGTACACCGTGACGCTCACCGTCACGGATGTCGCCAATCAGCAGTCGTCATCGTCCACCACGGTGACCGTGAGCATTCAGAAGCCGCACGCCACCTTCAGCTACACCGTCACCCCGAGCTTCTATGAGTGGGAAGTAAGCGTCGACGCCAGCTCGTCAACGGGGTATCAGCTCCAGTATTACTGGGACTTTGGCGACGGCTCGACTGACAACAGCTACGGCCCGACGGATTTTCACTACTACAACAATCCGGGCACCTATACCATCACGCTCAAAGTCGTGGATGGAGCGGGACAGACCGATACATACAGCACCCAGGTAAATGTAACCGGCTAGCCGGCTGGCGCCGCCAGACACCAACGCGTACGGGCAGCGAGCGTCCCTGGGCGCATCTCCCGCCCGTACGCGATTCGCGTGGCAGCGTCGTGGCGTCCGTCTTACCGGGAGGCGCTGCTGACGTTGCTGAGCAGCGTCTTGATGTCGTCGAGCAGCATCTCCGTCCACGCCTGACCACGGCGGGCGCGCAGCTCTTTGAGCGAATCGAAGACGAGCTTGCGCGTGCCCTCGCTCATGTCCTCGAACGAGCCGCTGATATCCGTTAGCTCAGGGTGCTCCGCCGCCAGGCGCGCGCGATCATCCGCCATCTCCCGCGTGGCGCGGGCAGGCCGCTCGATGAAATGCCCCAGCTCGCGCATCTGCTGGTCAAAGAAGACGAAGACCGGCACGCTGCGGTACTTCCCTTCCTTCAGATACTGGTCGGCGAGATCGAGATTCTGATCGCGCAGGAACACACGCACATTGAGCTTGCCCGTCTCCTGTGCCAGCCTCGCCAGCACGGGAACGTTCGCCAGCGCGTCGCCACACCAGTCTTCCGTAATGACCAGCACGTTGACCGGCTCAGGCAGACCGGCGAAAAACTCCACATCCGCCGGGCGAAGCGCCACCTTGCGCTCGTTCTCCGCGAACTGTTCCTGATTGGTCTTCATCTGTGCCTTATACGCGGTGACCGTCATGCCGCTGTCAAATCGCTCGCGTGAAATCGCCATCCTGCAGACACCTCACAGTTGATTACTACTGATGGCCCGCATGCCATGCCAGGCCCCGTCCATTACACACTTCCCAAAGTGAAGCCACTTATAGCCTAACGCAACCTTTCCGCTGCCGTCAACGTTCATATCCGGTCGCCAGCTGCCGTGCCAGCAACGCCCCTCACTCACTGCCACGCACTGCGCGCGCCAGCTTTCCGGCGAGCCTGAGGTATATACCCGTGACACCTGCTGTCGCCACGCGACCGCTCGTGGCGGGCGCTGGGGATGTTGCGCTGAAACGAACATACGTTCTACCATCAAGGCATGCCGGAGACTGGCTGGCGACGAATAGCGAAGACTGGGGATGAACGGGCCTAGCTGGCGGAGGTGGCGCATGACCAAAGCGCGAAGCAAGCGAATGACTGGATCGCGTGATGAGAGCGGTGAGCGCGCCGCAGGGGAGAAATCACCCGCGGCGAACGAGGTATTTGGGCCGGGAGAGCCGCTGTGGCCAGTGGAGGGCCTGAGTGCGCCCGGCGGGTTGCCGCGCCAGTGGGCCTTTCCGCCGAGCTACAATGTCGCACAGCGTCCGCGCCTCATCGAGCAGACCGGCTTCGAGCAACTGCGCAACCTCGCCGCGCTGTATGACGGCATCCAGCTGTGCGAGCGCGTCTACTTCGATCTGATTGGCCGGCTGGAGCCGCGCGTGGTACCCCGGCCCGAGGCGCTGGCTGAAGGCGAGGACGGCACCGGCCGCCAGTGGCAGTTTGACCGGCGGCGCGTCGAAGCGTTTCTGGAAAGTCCCGACCGGACGCAGGACCTGCGCTCGTGGCTGGTCGCGCTCGTGCGCGATCTGCTGGAGATTGATGCCGTCGCGATCTTCGCGCGCCAGACGCGCGGCGGGCAACTCTGGGCACTGGAGTTGGTGGCGGGCGAGACGATCAAGCCGCTGCTGGATGGCGCGGGTCGCGCGCCACAGCCGCCGGAACCCGCCTTTCAGCAGTTTCTCTATGGCATGCCGGCGGGTCTCTATACGCTCGACGAGATGGATTACCTGCGTGAGACGGCACGTACGGAAAGCCCCTACGGCCTCTCACGCGTCGAGCGGATCATCCTGCGCGTGAATCAGGCGCTGCGCAAGCAGGAGTTTGATCTCGCGCGCTTCACCGATGGCGCCACGCCGCTCGGCATCATCCAGCCGCCGGCGGATCTCGCCTGGACGCCCGATCAGCTCGAAACGTTCGAGCGCGCGTTCAACGGCCTGCTCGCGGGAAACAACCGCTGGCGCGTGCGGGCGAAAGTGCTGCCTCCAGGCGCATCCTGGCAGGCGCTGGCGGGCGACGATCCGCTGGTGGAATTCGACCGCTTCCTGCTGAATGTGACGGTGGCCTCGTTCGGCCTGACGATGGATGAACTGGGCTTCACCGAGACGAGCAACCGCAGCACGGGCCAGACGCAGGCGAGCGTCGTGTACCGGCGTGCTGTCGCGCCAATCGTTACGCTCGTCGCGGGCTATCTCACGCGCAAAGTGCGGCACTGGCTCGATCCTCGCTTTACGGTAACGCTCGCTGGCTTCGAGGAGCCCGATGATTTCGCCGTACGCGCCGATGCCTTCGCCAAGCTGATCCCGCTGGGCGTGCTCTCGGCGGGCGAGGCGGCGCGCCTGCTCCACCTGCCGCCGCGCTAGCCTGTGACGACGCGAGTGAGTTATCCACATATCCGGGAGTTATCCACACGACGTGTGGATAATGCGGTTGACATCGGCATCCCCTCCGCAAGCGCGTGCGGATGGGCATTTACGCGTTCTCTCCCCCGTGCGGCGGTATGACTTCTGTGGGAGGTATCCACGTGGATAAGTGCCCCGAATCTGTGGAAAACTCACCCCATATGTGAACAACTCTGTTCCTGAGGTACCTCATCCTGCCCCAAGGAAAACCCACCGCGCCTGTGAATAACCCTGTGGAAAAGCATCCACACATGTGGATAAATCAGCGCGGGGATATCCGCGGCCAACTCGGCGCGGGGCGGGATGGATTCCGCGCGACAGCCCGCTCCGTGGGGAGAACGCGCGGGCGCGTGGTAGCATTTTGCGTGAGCGTTTCGAGCACAAAGGACAGGAGCATCACGTGAACACGCTGACCATCGAGACGCACCGCAAGGATCAAGTGCTTGATATCACCGACCAGGTAGAGCGGCACGTACCGGCGGGGCGCGAGAGCGGCGGCATCTGTTACATCGTCGCGGCGCACACGACCTGCGCCATCACGACAGCCGATCTCGATCCCGGCACAGATCAGGACCTGCTCGATGCCCTGCGCGATTTGCTGCCCCGGCGAGTCTACCGGCATCCGCACGACCCCACGCACGCGCCCGATCACCTGCTTTCCTCGGTCATCGGCCCAGCCGTCGCCGTGCCGTACGCGCAGGGCAGGCTTCTGCTTGGCACATGGCAGCGCGTCATCCTCATCGAGCTGGATGGCCCGCGCCAGCGCACGGTGCGGGTGGTCTGCCTGCCGGAGCAGCGCGAGGAGGCACGCTAGGCGGCTGTTCGCGGCGCCAATCCGCAACCAGTGGGACGGGCGCCGCGACCATATCCGCTAGGAATCCAGCACCACGACCACGCCTTCCATCGGCACCGGATAGCCGGGCGTGCCTTTCGTGGCGACGGGGCGCAGCCACTGCGGCTCCAGTTGTGCCGGGCCAACGGCGTAGTAGTCATAGATGCCCGGACGACTCAGGTGCAGCGTCGTGCTGGCCGAGGGCGCGACGGTGAACGCGAGCGGCACCGGATCGACCAGCCCGTAGCTTGGCACGCTGCGCACCTGCATCGTTTGCGACGTCTGGTTCTGCCACGTAATCGCCGCATCGCGATTGACGACAGTGATCCACGGCGTGAACGTATCGCTCGTCGTCATGTTGACCGTCGCGCTGGACAGGCCGCTCAGTCCCGGCCCGCGCACGTAGATCAGGCCATCCATCGCGACAGGATACGGGCGCATCGTGGGATAGGCGGCGGCACGGCCCTGCGCGTTCAGCGAAGCGTGCAAGCCGCAATAGTAATAGTAGACTCCCGGCGAGCGCAGCACTATGCTCGTGTGCTGGTTTGGCTGCAGCACGAACTGGAACTGCGTGGGATTGATGACCCCGCCATCGGCGGTCGGCGTCGTCACGACGGTATGCGGGATGGTATCGCCATTCAGCCAGGTGACGGTATCGCCGGCATTGATCGCGACAATATAGGGAGCGAAGATATCAGTGCGGGGGATGTTGATCGTATAATTGGCTGCAGCCGGGACTGTCGGAGTAGGCGTGCTGACAGTCGCAGCGGGCGTGCTTGCGGCTTCCCCACAGCCAGCGAGCAGCAGGGCAGCCACCAGGCCCAGCAGGGCTATCCGGATGTGCCGGCGTTCGATGTGGCCCATAGCGCAACTCCTTTGCCTCGCGCAAGGCCCAACTAGCCGGAACAAGGCTGACCGGCGGCATACGTGCGGGCGGAGCGCGTCAAGAAACAGGGCAAGCAGGGCAGATGAGCGCTTGTCTTCCAGGAAACAGTAGCCAGCACCTATCACAGCGAACTCACGAAGTAGGCGCACACGATCACACCGCCATCACGCGGAGAAATGTGGGCACATGGGGCTGTGAGATGGGAAGCGAAAGGCGCCCTTCGTGGACGCTACTTTCCGCTGTGTTCACGCAGCGGGAGCTGATAGACCGGCTCGCCCCAGCGCTCAGCGCCGGTCGGTGTGAAGCCAGCGGAGGCGTAGAGGCGCTGGGCGGCCAGATTCTCCGGATGGACGACGAGCCGCAGATAGGCGCAGCGCGGGTATTCGCTCCTCACCAGCCGGATGAAGGCATCGAGCGCGGCCCGGCCATATCCACGGCGCTGAAAGCGGTGGTCAATGAAGAAGTGAAATATCCAGTATTCGTCGGCGGTATCCGGCTCACAGGCCAGCTCGATGAAGCCCACCATGCGCTCGCCCGCGAGGATCGCGAAGGGCAGCCACTGCGCGCCTCCTGGCCGGACGTATGCCTTGGCCAGCGCAATCGCCGCGATGGGAGCATGATCGGCGACGAAACGCTGCTGCTCCGGCGAAACCTCCAGGCGCAGCGTGGCGCTCCAGTTCTCTCGCGTCACGGGCTGAAGCGCAATCTCCACCTTCGTCTCCCCCGTCCACCTTCGACACGGCGTCTTTTTTCTCCGCCGGCGCTTGCCTGGAGCCACGCGTCAAGTGCGAAATGCACCGCATCGAACCAGCATTCTGGCACCATACATGCCACAACAATATACGCCGGTGAGTTGACGGCAAACAAACCGGTGATGCGTTTAGGTTGCCGTTCATGCTTTTGTATACTCTGGAATGCGTGTTGACGTTTGCGCGGTGTTCAACGTTATGCACATAGGGCCTGGTTTATCCAGGACCGGAGCAGGATGAAGGCCGGCAATGTGATGCGGCGTCCCTGAGTGATGGATACACACTACGTGAGCAAATCTTCCGCGCCCGAGATACAGCGGCAGACCGATCGCTCGATACCCTCCGCCTGGCGAGCCATGCGCGCGCGCGCGGGCACGCCACGCGAGCTTGCGCTGCGCCTGCCGGATTGGTTCTGGCGACCCGAATTCCTGGCCTTGCTCATGCTGGGCGCGGTATTGCGCATGGTTTTCCCAGGAGACGCCAGCTTCCTTTCGGATCAGGCGCAGATGCTGGCGATTGGGCGCTCGGCTCTGGCGCACGGCGCGCTGCCAGCGACGGGCATCCTCTCATCCATCGGCACGCTCAACCCGCCGGCGTCGATCTATCTCCTGCTGCCATTCGCGCTGATGGGCAATCCCATCTGGGCCACGCTGGCAACAGGGCTGGCGAATGTGGTCGCGCTGGTCGCCCTCTACGCCATCGCCAACCGCCATGTCGGAAGGTGGGGAGCGTTCGCCACCGGCTCGCTCTACGCCACCGCCGCCTGGGCGATCTACTTCTCGCGGTTCATCTGGCAACCGAATTTGCTCGCGCCCGTGGTCGTGCTGTTCTTCTGGACCGCATGCCGCGGCGCCATCGAGGGCAAGCGGGGCTGGCTGGGCTGGAATGTGTTGCTCTGGGGCATCGCCGCCCAACTCCATCCGACCGCGGTGCCGCTCATCCTGCTGACCGTCGTTGCTGGCATCCTTGGCTGGCGCACGCTTCGGTGGCGCGATCTGGGGTGGTCCGCGCTCGCGCTGGCGGTGCTCTTCCTCCCGACCCTGCTCTGGGAGCTGGCGAGCGGCTGGTCGGATGTGCCGCTCTATCTGGCGTACGCGCGTACTCCGGGACGCGTGAACGATCAGGTGATCAAAGTGCTCGCGGGCATGCTCGAGCCGCAAAGTCAGCAGCTGTTTGGACCGTCTTCGTTCTACGCCCAGTTCTATCACAGGATCGAATGGCTTGTACCCATCACCCATGCGCTCTTTGGCTTTGGCGAACTCTGGCTCGCGCTCGCGCTCGCGTGGCAGGGCTGGCGCGCGCTGGCGCGCTGGCGCGGCTGGCCCGCTCCGCTAGAACTGGGGCTGCCTGGCTGGCGCTTCCTGCTGCTGCTGGTGCTCTGGCAGGCGGCGCCGCTCGCGCTGATGATCAAGCACAGCACGGCCATCTACCAGCATTACCTGCAAGAAATATTGCCAGCGCCCTATCTGGTGATCGGCGCGGCCCTCGGTTGGCTCGCGATAGAGGTTGTTCCTGCCGTGGCGCGCGCGCTGCGGATCTCCGCATGGCCAGTGCGCCAGCTTGCGGTTGCGGTCCTGCTGCTCTTCATTACGGCAGTCTCAGTGGCGCAGACGGGTGGTGTGGCGAAGGAAATCGAGACGATCCGGCACGGACAATACAATGGCACGGTGAAAAACGCGTATACCCACTACGGCATTCCGCTGGGAGACCAGCAATCGCTCGTCAACACCACGCTCGCCGAAGCGCGCAAATACGACGCACGGCCCATGCTCGCCACCTCGTGGCTGCACGAGCAGTCATTGGGCTACCTGGCGGCGCTCGGCAGCAGCTCCGCCATCACGTACGACGCTGAGCAGTGCCTGCTCGTGCCGTCGGCGGGAACACAGGGAGCGGTGGTGCTGATGCTCCCCGGCATGACGAGCTCCGGCCTGGTAGAGCACATGACTGGCGTCAGCCCGCTGGCGCGGATCAATACGCGGGGCAGCCGACCGCTCGATCTCTATCGCATGCGGCCGGGAGCGCATATGCCCGGCGAGCAGACGCTGGCAGCGGCAGGCACCACGAAGCTCCAGATCGCGGGCTACTCGCTGACTGGCAAAGCAACCGGCACGAGACGGCTCTTCCTGCGCTGGCAGGGAGCGCCGGACCAAAAGACAACCCCCGCGACGCGACTGCTCTACTGGTATGGCGCACCGGCAAGCGGCAACCCGCCGCCAGTCGCAAACTATATCTTTACCGTCCAGGCGCTCGATTCAGCCGGACACGCGCTCAGCACGACGCAGGTAACCTGCCGGTGGCTCGCGTGGCCCACCGGCATGAACCTCTACACGTGGGTCAACGTGCCGCCCACGCACGGAAACGCCATCGCGGAATTCCACGTGACCATCGCGCGCCAGCTCTATGAGGCGCCCGTAACGTCGTTCGGCCCGATCCCGCTGGAGACTGGCTACGTAACGCTCGGATCCTCTCAGCCCGTCGCCAGCGAGACGATCCGTATCCACGGCTGACGGGCCGCATCACGCCGGCTAGATGGCCCGCTCCTCGGAGCGCGGATAACGCCCATCCATGGGGGAAACATGTGCGCCGGAGATATCCGATCCGTTTGGCTCACGCGAGCGCTCCAGCGGCACGATCCGGCCAAGCTTCTGCCCAATGCGCAGGATGGCATACAGGTAGGTATCGTGAGGCCAGGTTGGCTCGCCACCCTTGAGCGAGTAGGCATCGCCACCCGCCAGCAGATAATCAGCGGGGAAGTAGCCCAACACGGGCAGATGACGTGTTTCCGTCTGTTCGGGCAGTTCATTGGCGGAGGGAGCATCCACGCGGCTGAAAATCGCGCCGACCCGGCCGCGCGGCGGCTCCTCATCATGCAGGCGCTCGGCCAGGCGGTCGGCGGTATCCTGCCCGGCTTTGGTCGCTTCCGTCAGCACGCAGGTATAGTCAATGCCCAGCGCCCCCGTCCCAAGCTCCTCGATCAGGCTGGCATCAGCATCAATCAGGATGACATCCGCCTTGCCGGCGGTCTGAATGCGGGCCTGTTCCAGCGCCGGAGCGGCATCGCGGGAACGCGCGAGCGGCGGCATCCAAAGGACCAGATTCTTCGTTGGTCCACGTCTGGTCAGCGAGAGCAATCGCTCGTGGCGGCTGGTCAGGTCTACCAGAAGCACGCGAAGGTTGAGCGAGACGAAAACCCGGGCCAGATAGTAGGACATTGTGCTGGCACCATGGCCGCGGTGCGTCTGCGTGACGGCCACAGACTTGCCGGTCACCTTGCGCGATACACTCTCATCCATTCGTCTCTCCCCTTGTGCCGATAATGGCGGATGATGCCACACCTCGCTGCTGACGCTTCCCGGTCGCATAGGTGTCACGCCCATCATATGCGCGTCCTTCGCGAAGCGGTGTAAGCCGATGATGGCGCGGACTCTGCCAGACCCGATAGTATCACATTAAGACATTTCTCCGGCATCGGTTTACTTAGAAGCACTTTCCAGGCCAACCACGCTTCATGTGCCGCAACTCACGCGTAGACATGCGGCACGAGTTCTAGCGCAGTTCTGACAATCATCCATCGATTTTCAGATATTCTGCCCGATACACTGCGCATACACGGCACACGACAGCGCGAAGGAGCACACATGCCTGCTCATCTCATTATACGGCACTGACGGGTGAGGACTTCGAGTCGCTCGTCGCGCTCTACCACGAGTTTCACGCGTTCCACGTCGCGGGAGCGCCGTCGCGCCTGCGCGTACCGGCGGAGGATGACGCGCCCAGCGTGCTCGCGGAGCGCGAAGGCTACACCACCCTCAAGCGGATCCTCGTCCGGCCACTCTGACGCGCGTGCACTTCCCCCTGCCGATCTTCGACGGACATTTTTGCGGGTTTGGTCTGGCCGGGGTCCATCTTCTGCGGGCGCGCGGCGGCAGGCGCCACCACCTGAAGCGCCAGTGACCCACTGATCTCCCCGCGAACGGGGAGCCACAACGGGAGGAAGTGTTCGCTATGCACGCACACGCCATCACCATTCGCGGGACGGGAAGATCGCGCAGGGCATTGATTCTCGCCCTGCTCGCGGCGTTCCTCGCGGGGAGCATCATCCTCGCGGGCTACCGCACGGTCTCGGCCTCACACCAGCTTTCTGGCGCCGCACATGAATCGCCGCTCGTGCTGGCCGTCTGGCCGGATGCCGCGGCTACCCAGACCAGCGCCACCCCTACCGCGGCACGCGCATCCGACAACGCCGATAGCGGCGACGCCACCGATGGCGACTCACACCAGGCGACGGCCACCACCTCCACGGACCAGCACTCCATCGATGAGAACAAGCCAGCCGAAACGTCGAGCACGCCGGAGGCGACGCCATCGAATGACGCGGCCAGCCATGAATCCAGCACGAACGGCGCGGACCACAGCTCCGCGAATGCAGCGCAGAGGAGTGATCCCAGACAAACCGGCGAGGCCCACGCGAGCCAGCCGGGCGCTACGGCAGTCGATCAGGCCGGAAGCCAAAGCACGGACACGCCGTCGCGCATGTCACTCGCCGCGCGCGATGGCACATATGGCGCTGGCTCACCGCCCGTCACGCCAGAAATCGCCTCGACGCCACACGTGGCACTGGCCCCAACGGCAATACAGCCGGCAATGCAGCAGGAGCTGAACCAGATGCTCGCGGCTACGATCAGCCTCTACGCCAGCGATGCCGATCGCGGCCAGCCAGACTAGCGGATCCTCTCGCTCCGCCAGCAACGGCATGACACGGGCGCGGATATCCACACGGCATGTGCAGCGAGCTGTGGTTCGCCGGTGGAAAAGCGGGCGCGACATGTGGAGAAGCAGGGGCATCCTGTGGGAAAGCCGGCGGAGCGAACGTGGATGGCGTGTGGACGAGATGTGTATCGAGCCATGCGTCATCCACTACCTTCGTGGATAACCATGTGGAACGCTGTGGATGCGCGTGGAGAGTGATTTGGCGTATCCACACGCGTCCACAAAGCGGTCTGACTTATCCCAGTTGCCATCCGCAGGATCTCCACACCCCGCCGCGCTATCCACACCGCATGTGGAAGGCGTGAAGAGGCTTGAATACGGGAATCTCGCCGACTTCTCCAGATGGTTTCCACATGCCCCGACGGTTATCCCCAGTATCCACATCCCCTACGACTATCTACTACGGTATCTATTACATAGTAAGAAAAGAAGAAGAGATACCTAGAGCGTCTGACCTGTACACACACCACAAAAACGAACTGGGGATAACCGCGTGGACAGCAGCGCGCTGCGCGGACGATCTGCCGACACTCCGCACGGCTCGCCCCGACGGGTTTTCGGTTCACCGACATGAGTTATGCCGCGAGTTCCCGAAGGACCTGTGCGGTCCACTGGATATTCCGCGCCGATAGCTTCCTGACCGGGCGCGGCATCTGCCTCGCAGCGCCTCCCGCGCGACAAGCCGCTGGCTATGTCAACACATCGTCCACATCTGCACATCAGTACGTGTACATGTGGAGAACATGCGCAACCACGCCGCACAACAAAAGGCCGGCGCCCATGCACTCCCCGCGAGGAGCGACAGGCGGCCGGCCTGCATGATTTTGCCTGGTGAGACCGCGGGTATTGTTCAGTCGGCGACTTCAACACCCACGGGCACTTCAGCGGTGCAGAAGGCGCAGCGCGTCGCTTTGACCGGAATCGAACTGAGGCAGTAGGGGCAGTCGCGCGTTGTCGGATCGGCTGGCAGTTCCGTCTTGCGGCGGCTCATAAGGTAATTTATCGGTCGGACGACCAGGAAGAATATGACCGCCGCGATGATGAGGAAGCTCACCACCGCGTTGATGAAATCGCCGATGAGAAACTGACTGCCGTTGATCGTAAAGTACATCGAGGCGAAGCTGTTATTCTTTGGGTTGAAGAAAATGCCGATGATTGGTGTGATGATATCCTTCACCAGCGCCGTCACGATGCCACTGAATGCCGCGCCAATCACCACCGCGACCGCTAGATCGACCACGTTGCCGCGCAGAATGAATGTCTTGAAATCAGCGAGCGCTTTCATGGTCTTTGCCTCCGTGTCCATGGACATACGACACTGTGTCGCTCAATCCCCGGATCAACTTCAGATCCAGTGCCATTGTACTGAAAACAGCATGAATAGACAATCATTTTGCCCCGCCTGTTAAGCGTGTGTACAAAGCAGGCACCAGCGAGCAAGCGGCGGATGCCGGCGCGATACCGATGATTTCTGGCACGGCGGACTTCTGACGAAATGCGAAAGATGACATAATGTGATATACTATGAACGTACGTTCTATTCTTCTCAGGATGCCGCGGCAGCGCGCGGCTCAGGTCAGCGAGGGCTCGCGTGTTTCAATTTACTCAATCCGTCCAGCTCATGCCCGATCCGGGCGAGCGCGTTGAAGATCTCCTTCCGGCGCAGATAAGCAATCATCATATTGCCGAAGTGCTTTTCAATATCGCGACTATTCTCGAGATGCAGTCGGCCAACCCGTATCGCATCCAGGCCTATCGCAATGCGGCTCTGGGCATCCTCTCGCTATCTGAGCCGGTGGGTCCATATTTCATCCGGGGGGTGCGGCCGCCTGTGCCGGGGTTGGGCGAGCGGCTGCGGCGCAAGATTGGTGAGCTGGTGATGACCGGCCACATGACGTTCTATGACGATCTCTGCGAGGAGTCTCTGCCGGAGGATGTGCGCGAGCTGATGCGGGTGCCGTTCGTCGGGCCGCGCACAGCTTTGCGACTGGCGGGCCAGCTCAATATTCACTCGGTTCCGGCTCTGCTCGAAGCCGCCGCGCAGCACCGGCTCCGCGATCATTACGGATTCGGGCCGCGCAGCGAGGAGCGCATCATGCTCGGCGCGCTGGCGCTGCTCTCGCGCGAAGCCTCCGGCGTCGAGAGGCCCTCGCTGCCAGCAGAAGCTCAGGTCAGCGACAGTACATCTCCACAGCCGGCGGCATAGCGCCCGCTCGCGGGCGGCGTCACTCGCCCGAGGCCAGCCGCAGCACGAGGCGCAGGAAGGCGGGCGTGGCAGAGACGTTCGGCAGGGTGATGTCCGCCGCTTCGGCGAGATCCGACGGCGCCTCCTCTTGCAGGACGGCCACCCCAACGGCGGCGCACGCACCCTGCTCGCGCAGACGGCGCATCATCCGCAGCGCGTCGATATCCGTGCGGTCGTCGCCCAGATAGATCGCTCCGCGCAATCCCCTCCCGCTGATGACGTCTTCGACGACCACGCCTTTATCCACATCTACCGGCGGGCGGACTTCCACCACCATCTTTCCTTCCGTGACGCGCAGGCCTTTCTGGACTGCCAGGACGGCCACGGTTCGGCGCACGATCTCCTCAGCGGCGGCGGGATCTTCGCAGGCGCGGACATGAATGCTGCCGGTGATGCCTTTCCGCTCGATGCGCAGGCCGGGCAGGCGCGGCCCAAGCTGAAGCTCAATGGCATCCAGCGTGGCGTCGATGTCATCCTCATATGGAGCGGCGGCTGGCAACGTCACGGGCGCGAGGGAGCCGGGGTCCAGCCGCTCGAAGCCGTGATTGCCCAGATACATCAAGCCATCCAGCCCCACCATGCGCCGCGCGTCAAGCGCGGAGCGCCCGGAGACGGCGGCCACCACGTCAAATGTGGCGCGCGCGGCGTCCAGCGCCTCACGTGCCTCTGGCAGCACGCGCGCCTGTTCAGGCGCGGGCGCGATTGGGCTGATCGTCCCGTCTACGTCCGTGAAGAGGCCGCGTGGTCGCCCCGCGAGCGCCCGCTGGAGCAGATCGCGCGCTTCCGGCGGAATCGATAGCGGCTCGTGTTGGTTCGTCATGCTTCCTCCTGTTCCACGCGTTCCACCCGCGAAACCCTCTGTAGGTTGTGGCGATGTCGCCGGCGTCTAACGTGCTCGCAGCAGAAGACACGCCACAATGCGGCTGCATGCGCTGGCGCTGATGGCGAGCGCGCGTAAGATTGTGTAGTAGGAGGTATGTGCATGGCAATTCATTTGACTGACGCACAGCGCAAATTCTTTCATGAAGTGATGCCCGTCACGGTTGGCACCCGGCGCAAGGACGGCACGGTGCAGCTCAATCCCGTCTGGTACGACTTCCACGATGGCTACTTTCACCTGAACAGCGCGCGCGGGCGCAATTGGGCCGAGCACGTCCAGCAGCAGAAGGACGTCACGCTGCTCTTCGTGGACCCGCGCAACATGTATCGCTGGGCGCAGGTGCAGGGCAGACTGGTCAACGTGACGACCGAAGGCGCGGATGCGCATATCGACCGGCTTTCCGCGCGCTACACGGGCAATCCCGTGTATCAGAATCGCGTGCCTGGTGAAGTGCGCATCTCGATGACGATTGAGCCGCTGCGCATCACCGGGTCGGTCAGGTAGAGCGCTTCACCTCGCTAGGGCGGCGTCAGCCGGGCAGCGAGCTGGCGAGCGGTCGCGCTGGCGATGGGAAGCTGCGGCGTGGTGTGGTGAGCCAGATCATTGACGGCGAGCAGCACACCGAACCGGTAGATATAGAGCGCGAGGTCCGTGGTGCTCGTGCTGTTTGTGGCGAATACGCCCGCCTCCACGAGGCACCCATCGGCATCCTGGGCAGCGGCGACTGTCTCAATCGCCGTGCTGCGCGTCTGCGCGGCATGCGCTATGCGCGCGTAGGTGCTCGCGATGGCGCATGAGGCGCGCTGCGGGTCCGTGGGATTGACTTCCGCGTGCCAACCGTTCTGCCACCACGCGAGCACATCCAGCAGAAAGTCGCTGCCGACGGCTTGCGGCGCGGCGGGCGCGGTGAAGGTGGTGCCGTCCGGGCGTGTGTATTGCCAGGTGGCATGTGATCGCGCGACGAGCACCCACGCCGCCTGATTCTTGCTCGGAATGATCAGATCGTGCCGCTTGCAGACCAGTGTGCACAGATAGGACGGCCAGGCGGGGATCGGCTGATAGCCGGGCTGCTTGTCGAGCGAATAGATGAGCTGCGCGCTGAGCGGGGTGGTGGCTGTGGCGATTGTGCCGTCGGCGTTGAGATACCGCTCGCCCGGCGTCACGCGCGTGGCGGAGCTGGCCGTGACGAGGGCATCCTCAACCGTTCGGAGGAACGCCTGATACTGCGATGCGTTCAGGCGCGCTGGAGACGAACCGAGATCCAGCACGCGCACACCCATTGATTCGGGCGCGAGCACCTGGACGGGACAGGTATCCGAGGACGCGATGGGGAAGCTGATCCTGCAGCGCAGCGACGGAAATGGCGCCGCCTGATAGGCGAGCGTGTGGTGTCCTGGCGGCAGGCGCAACGGCTCGACGCCTTCCAGCAGGGCGAGGAGATTCTGCGTGTGACCGTCGATGCGCAGCGTTCCCCAGGGAGCGCCGTTCTCAACGGTCACATACCCATCCTGCATGGAGTCCCGCGCGGGTGCCGGCGTGGATGCCGGAGCGCGGCCCAACGCCTGGAAAATCGTCGCGGGACCTCCCGGTACGATCAGCAACACAACCAGCGCGATCAGCAGCACTGTCGTGGCTGAGAGCGTGAAGCGCGCGCGGGGATCGTTTGGAACGAGCCGCCACGGCGTGGAGGAAACCTTCCCTGGCTCGCCACGCCGCTCTGGCTCAAGCGGGGTAATTTCCAGTTCTTCGTCGTCCATATCTATCCAACCCTGCCATGCCTGTGCGTGCGCGCTGGAGAAGGGCGGCAGGATGCCATGTCGTTACCCCATATTCTCGATCTCCACTGGCTCGACCTGTTCCCCAAGGGGGAAGCCGAAGATGCGCGAGTAGAAGTAAAGCTCACCATCCAGAGAGCGACGGATGTTTTCCGCCCGGCGGAAGCCGTGCCCTTCACCTTCGAACGCCAAATAGGCCACTGGAATGCTTCGCTCACGCAAAGCTTGTACCATCCTCTCGGCCTGATTTGGCGGCACGACCTTATCCTCCAGCCCCTGGAAGAAGATGATCGGCCGGCTGAGTTGATCGGTGTGATAGAGCGGGGAGCGCTCGTGATAGAGATCCACGCGCTCTGGATACGGTCCGATGAGCGAATCCAGGTAACGCGATTCGAACTTGTGCGTTTCGGTCGCCAGCCCCTCCAGATCGCTGACGCCGAAGTGGCTGCCTCCCGCGTGAAAGACATCGGTGAAGGTGAGCACGGCCAGCGTGGTGTAGCCGCCCGCGCTGCCTCCGGTAATCATCAGGCGGTTGCCATCCACCAGTCCGCGAGACGCCAGAGCACGCGCGCCCGCCACGCAATCCTGCACGTCCACGATGCCCCAGTGATCCTTGAGCCGGTCGCGGTAGGGACGCCCGTAGCCGGTGCTGCCGCCATAGTTCACGTCCAGAACGGCGATGCCCCGGCTCGTCCAGTACTGGATGCTGAGGTTGAGGGCGCTGCTGGCCGCGCTGGTTGGCCCGCCGTGGCAGCGCACGAGCAGTGGCGGCCGATCACCCGCTGGCGCGACGTAGTCCTGGTTGTGTGGCGCGTAGAAGAGGCCGTGCGCCGTCTCGCCGCCCTCGGTCGGATAATCCAGCGGCTCGGCGGGCGAGAGGTATCTGGCGTCCAGCGAGAGATTCGCGGAGGCGCGCAGCGTTTCGAGCGCGCTGGAATTAACATCCAGCCGGGCGATCTCGGTCGGCTGGGTCGAGGAGCCGCCCAGATAGATGACCGACGCTCCCTGCGCCTGAATGCTCTCGCCAATGGCGGTATGAGGCGTGTTCAGATCAGCGAAGTCGCCCGTCGCCGTATTGATGCGGGCGAGATGCCAAAGCCCGTTCTGTGTGTAGGCGCTGATGATCTCATGCGCGGAGAGGAAGGTGTACGTCGCGGCCCCGAATGCCCACTGCGGGCGACCGAACTCGGCATCCATCGGGTGCAGTGGCACGAGTTGCCCATCGCGCGCCTGATAGAGATTCCACCAGCCGGTGCGATCTGAGGCGAAGGTGAGCGTGCCATCCGGCGACCACGCGGGCTGGAAGATGGATTCCTCCTGCCCGCCCGCCACACGCGCGGCATTCGCCAGTGTGCCATCCGGCAGCACGTCCGCGACCCACAGCTCCGTGCCATCCCACGGCATGTTGGGATGATTCCACGTTAGCCACGAGAGGCGGCGTCCATCCGGGCTGAGGCGCGGCGTGGAGTAGAAGTCGCTGCCCGAGATGAGCACCGTTCCGCCGTCGGCGTCGCCACCGGCATCGAGCGCGACGATGGTGTTGACCGCCTGGCCCGCTCCGGAGTGATCTTCGCGCACGCAGATCAGCCGGTTGCGCGCGCCATCCACCACGGCGTCGGCATAGCGCAGCGGCGCTTCCGGAGTGATGACTTCTGGCGCCGCTCCGGCTCGCTGGCGATAGAGCCGCTGATCGCTAAAGTTGGAGAAGTAGACCGTGCCATCCGCGACGGCATAGGCCGCGCCGCCATACTCGTGTACGCGCGTGCGGGCGTTGAACGGCGCGGGCGTCACATCTTCAATTGCGCCATCCGGGCGCCGCCGGACGATGACGTTGCGGCCGGCCTCCATAGGCCGCGCCTCAATCCAGTAGATGTCGTCGCCATCGACGGCGATGGCTCCCAGACCGATTGTCTGCGAAACGATCAGCTCGGAGGTAATTGGTGATTTCCAGGAGCCATACGGCGCTGTCATCTGTTCCGACATGCTCTCTCCCTTGTGGTAACGGGCGATATACTCTACCGCACCATGATAGCGAGTCTGTCTCTCCCCGCGCCAGTGCGAGCACGCGGTGGTCGCGCCGCCCTACCTGCCATCGTGATACAATGCGCTGCACGGTATGCGAGATACCCGTTGCCAGTTTGAGGAAGAAACACGAGCCTGCCATGAAACCACTTGTCGCCATTGTGGGGCGCCCGAATGTGGGCAAATCCACGCTATTCAACCGCCTTATCGGGCAGCGGCTCGCTATCGTGGAAGACTTGCCGGGTACGACCCGCGACCGCATTTACGGTGATGCCGAGTGGAACGGGCGCATCTTCACGCTCGTGGACACGGGCGGCTTCGAATTCGAGGGCGAGGCCACATTCAGCGCGGAGATCGCGGCTCAGGTGCGGCTGGCCATCGAGGAAGCCGACGTGATCGTGCTGCTGCTGGACGTGCGCGATGGCATAACGGGAACGGACCGCGAGGTGGCGCATATGCTGCGCCGGTCGCAGAAGCCGGTCGTCCTGGGCGCGAACAAGGCCGATAACGCGCAGCAGCGGCAAGCTGCCGTCGAGTTCTATGAGTTGGGGCTTGGCGAGCCGATCTGCGTCTCCTCCATCTCCGGCACGGGCACTGGTGACCTGCTGGACGCGATCACGGACGTGCTCCCGCCGGCGGCCGAGGATGAGGAAGAAGAGGAACTGCCCGGCGTGCCGCGCATTGCCGTCGTCGGGCGGCCGAATACGGGCAAGTCATCCTTGATTAACGCCATTCTGGGCGAAGATCGCGTGATCGTGAGCGACATTCCCGGCACGACGCGCGATACGGTTGACACGCAGGTGGAGCACAACGGCCAGCCGCTCGTACTGATCGACACAGCGGGCATTCGCCGGCGCGGGCGGATTGGCCCGGGGGTCGAGAAGTTCAGCGCGCTGCGGGCGCACCGCGCGATTGACCGCTGCGACGTGGCGATTCTGATGATCGACGGCATGGATGGCGTGACGGCGCAGGATACACACATCGCGGGCTTCGTCGCGGAGGCCGCGAAGGGCATCCTGATCGTCATCAACAAGTGGGATATGGTCCGCGAGCGTCGTCGCGCCGTTGAAGAACTGGCCGATCCGGACAAGATCGTGCCGGTCGAGATGGCGGGCGCGCACGCGAACGAGCCGGATATCCCGCTGGACGCCCTTGGCTTCACGCGCATGGTGCGCCATGAGCTGAAGTTTCTGCCCTACGCGCCGGTGATCTTCGCCGCGGCCAAGACGCGCTACCACGTGAGCAACATTCTGGATGAGGCGCTTAAGATCTACGAGATGCGCCAGCGCCGCATCCCCACGGCGAAGCTCAATGACGTCGTGCGCGAGGCGTACCAGCGGCACCAGGCCCCTTTCATCCAGGGGCGGCAGCTCCGCGTGTATTACGTGACACAGGCGGAAGTCAACCCGCCGACGTTCGTGTTCTTCGTGAACGATCCACAATTGCTGCACTTCTCGTACGAGCGGTATCTGGAGAACACGCTGCGCGAGGCGTTTGGCTTTGAGGGCACGGCGATCCGGCTGCAGTTCCGCATGCGCGAATCCTCCCGCAACGAGGAGGAACGCGAGCCACGAGGGCGACGCGCCCGCCGCAAGTAGGCGGACTTCCACCACAAGACGGCGCCCGATGCCTGCTTGCGTCGCTCACGGGAACGCGAGCAGGGGAGGATGGTTCGCGATGGCGAATATGCCGGTGTGGGTCGTTGAGCCGGTGCAGCCGGAGCAGGAGTTGGCCCTTCCGCCAGAACTCGTCCTCCTGCCGCGAGATGCCGTCGAGAGCGGGGCTTCGGTAGGCTTCGCGCCACCGTTGAGCGATGAGGAGGCGCGACGCTACTGGCAGGGCGACAGCGCCGAGCGCCTCTATCGCGCAATGGGCTCTCAGGAGGCGGGCGTCATCCCCGACTACGCGCGCAAAGGCGCGGGCACGCTCGTGTTCTACATGCGACTTGGCCACGAGCAGGCATAGAAAACGTCCCACCCCGTAAAAGATGGGACGTGCGGTTTCGCTGGTCGCCCGATTACATGTCGTCCTGCTGTTCGTTGCCGCTGGATTCCAGCGCGTCAACGACCTGCTGGATGAAGAACGCTTCGGGTAGCGCGCCCTCGAACGACGCGACGTCATTGATGACGATTTTCGGAACGCCATAGATCTGGTATTTTTGTGCCATCTCAGGAAATTCCGACGCTTCGACGACATCGGCGGTGACGTGCTCGTTCGCGACCGCAAGCTTGTGGGCCAACCTGGCCGCACGTGGGCAGTAGGGTCAGGTTGGTGTGACGAAGACCTGGATGTGTACATCCTGCTGGATGTTCTCCACTGCTTGCAGAGAAGCCGCCTGCAGGTCGGTTTCACCTGTGGCCACATCGAACAGGTCCTCAACCAGCGTCGAGAACTCGTAGCCCGCCGGAATGCCGTAGAAGTGAACGCGCCCCTTTGCCTTGCCCTCCATCACAATCGCCGGAATTCGCTGAACACCCATGCGCTGGGCTTCGGCTTCGTCTTTGACGAAATCCTTGACGGTGACCTTGATGTGGTCCGAGAGCGCGCTGACCTCTTCGAGTAGCTCACGGGTTTCCTTGCAATACTCACATTCCAGACTCGGCACGACCAGAACGGAATCGTGCTGGGTGAAGTATGTGATGTTCACATCCTCAGTGAGCCGCTTGGCGAAGAGGTCTCGGAGCGTTTGCTGGTCCTTGTCTGAAAGTAAAGCCATACGCTCTTCCATTTCTACTCGCGCCGCCGCCGCTTCTCAGGCGAAGTCTGGACATGCCGCAGATCGGATGCTAATGGCATCCGTGCTGACCATGAGCGGCTCGCCACCGGCTCCCACAGGCGGGTAACCGGCAGTGGCCGCACGACGGCGGCGCGCATTCACTATTGTACTTCGCGAGGGGAAGTGTGACGTCACATACTCCTCTCAATGGCGCGAAGCCCGGGAGGCAGAGATGGTTGCGCGCACCTGAGCGCCGTCTCTCCCCGCTAAAGTGTGCGCCGCCCTGTGACCGCTTTGTGCTCACCTGCCGTTGACATGCGGTCCCAGTGCCATTATTCTTGATAATGAGAATAATCTAAATATCTGGAGCAAACGTGTGGCAACCTCTCGCGCGAACCTGATCCTGCATCCCGTGCGCATGCGCCTGCTCGCCGCTCTGGGGCGTCGCGAGCTGACCGCGCGCCAGCTCGGCGCGCTGCTGCCGGATGTCCCGCAGGCCACGCTGTACCACCATCTCAGCACGCTTACCCGTGCCGGGCTGCTGCGTGTGGCTTCGGAGCGGCAGGTGCGGGGCACGGTGGAGAAAGCCTATACCCTCGTGCAGGAGCACGTGCTGCTCAGCCCAAATGATCTGGCGAATGCCTCGCGGGATGAGCATCTGCACTATTTCACCGTCTTCCTGGCCATGCTGCTGGGCGATTTTGCCCGTTACCTCCAGCAGGACGGACCCATTGACCTGTTCGCGGACGGAGCGGGCTATCGCGAGACGGCGTTCTACCTCAGCGATGAGGAGTTCGCTCAGGCCGCGGCGGCGCTCAATCAGGCGCTGCTGCCGTTCCTGAGTTATCAGCCTTCGCCGGAGCGCCGGCGTCGTCTCATGGCTTTGATCGTATTCCCGGATGCTGAGTCGCCCGATGCGCGGAGCGATACCGGGTCAGCCAGCAGCGCTCCTGAGGAATGACTATGCGTGTGTGTTGTGGCGCGAGAGGCGGCCGCGACGTGTGCCGGAGTAACCGATATGCCTACGTATGGTAGCGCTTTCAACAACTCGTTTCCGCCCGCGATCTTGCCCATCGCGGTCTTTGTGCTCGCCCTGGCGCTCATGATCTACTGCCTCAACGACCTCTACCGGCCGGAGCGGCGGGTAGCCGGAGACAACAAGGATCTCTGGGCGGTCATCATCGTTCTGGGCAGCGTCATTGGGTGCCTGGTCTATCTTTTCTCCGGCCGCCAGGAGTAGTGGAGTCACGCCGCCGTGTGGCGAGCCGGTCGCGCGGGCCGGCAGTATTCGACGTCTGAATCGTGCAGACATCGCAGGATGATAGCAGGTGAAGCATGTCCGAGCAGGAGACCCATGCCGAGAGCGTGGAAGTCAGCTGGCCGCTGGATGCGACGATGATGTATGGCACGCTGGTCAGGCCGGCGGGCGCCGGACCGTTTCCGGGAGTCGTGCTGGTGGCGGGCAGCGGCCCGACGGACCGCGACTGGAACACGCCGCTGATACCGGGATCCAACGGCAGCGCCCGCCTCATCGCGGATGCGCTGGCAGGTGCGGGAATCGCTTCCCTGCGCTATGACAAGCGCGCGTCCGGCCCGCATGCCATCGAGAACATGCGAACCCTGATGGGCAAGCTCAGCATGCAGAGCCATGCCGATGAGTTCGCCGGAGCCGTGCGCGTGCTGGCGAGCCACGACTTCGTGCGTGAGAGCCGGATCTTCGCGATTGCCAACAGCGAGGGAACGCTGCACGCGCTGAACTACCAGGTCCATGCCCCCGCGATTCCGCTGGCGGGGCTCGTGCTGATCGGCCCTCCGGGGCGCGCTGTCGGCGCGGTGGCCCGCGCGCAACTGGCTGCGGAGGCCGCCCGCCTGCCACATGGCGACGCATTGCTGGCGCTCTATGATGCCGCTATTGTCCGCTTTCAGGCCGGGGAACCCACTCATCCTGATCCAGCCCTGCCACAGGATGTCCAGATGCTCCTGAAGAGCCTGGAGAGCCCGTTTAATCTGCCATTCGCCCGTGAACTGTGGATGGCCGACGCGGTGAGTTGGCTCGCGCGGGTGGATGTGCCGGTGCTCGTGGTCATTGGGAAGAAAGACCTCCAGGTGGATTGGCAGGCGGATGGCGAGCCGCTTCAGCGCGCCGCCGCGGGGCATGCGAACGTGAGCTTTCTCTTCCCCGAAAACGCGAATCACGTGCTCAAAGAGGAGCCGCGGCCGCGCTCAGACGTGACCCTGCCCGACGCGACGGCGCACTACAACGCGCCCGATGCCCGGCTCGATCCGGACGCGCTGGCACACATCATCGAGTGGCTCGCGGCACGCTCCTGAGCGCGCCTCACGCGCTGCGCGCTACCTGGCGGCCCGTCTCGCCAGTCCTCGACTCGCAATAGACCCCGGAAGCCGGAGTTCGCGCTGCCGGTGGAACACATGCTGCGCTCACGCGCAGGGAATGGCCGCGGGATCACCGTTCCGCAGCTTCGTGCATGGCGGAAGGGTTACCCGCTCTTGTGGCAGCGCGTTCTATTGGTGATGCGGTTGCGGGAGATGGCGGAGGTGGTGATGAGAGCGCACGCCAGCACGACCATGCGGCGACTTCGGGCATGGAGTGCGACGACGGAGGGCCGCGTGTTTCTCGCGCTGCTTGCGGTGGCGCTTGTCGTGCGATTGCTGGTGGCTCCGTTTCACGGCTTCTTTCACGATGTCGATACGTACGCCTCGTGGGGCGTCGGGATGTGGGAGCATCTGCGGACGGCGTATTCGCAGCGCACGGCGGGCTACATGCGCTCCAACTATCCGCCGCTGATGATGGAACTGCTCGCGCTCTGGATCGGCCTCTATGGAATCGTCGCCGCGCTGTTCGGCGCGCACCCGACCTTCGATGCCTATCAGTCGGCGGTCTTCGCGTTTTACATGAAGGTGCCGCTGATCGCTGCCGATCTGACGGTCATCAGCGTGCTCTACGCCATCGCGCGGCGAGTGGTTCGCATCCGGTGGGCCATGCTGGCAGCCGCCTCGTACGCGTTCTCTCCGGCGGTCATCCTGGATAGCGCCCTCTGGGGGCAGACGGATGACCTGATGCTGCTGCCGCTGCTGCTCGCGCTCTACTGCGTGTGGAAGCGCAAGCCCTATGCGGCGGGCGCGCTCTTCGCCACGGCAGTCCTGCTGAAGCCGCACGCGACCGTCGTGGGCGTGCTGCTGGTGGTGTATCTGTGGCGCTGGGAGGGCAAGCGCGCGGTGGCGCGGTTTCTGGGCGTGCTCGCGTATTGCGGGCTGGCGATCACATCGCCATTTCTGCTGCCGCCACATCCGCAGATTTTCGCGTTTATCGCCAATGTGCAACGCTGGGCGCGGGTATCGCAAAATGCCAGCAATTTCGCGTTCAACCTGTGGTGGCTGATCTCGCCACACGCCAACTATGCGCGGCCGCTCCTCGGCCCGCTCTCTCCGGCGACGATTGGCCTGCTCCTGCTCGCGCCGATCCTCCTGCTGGCGGCTGTGGGCATCTGGCGCGATGCCTCGCTCTGGCGGCTCGCTTTGGCGGCTGGCCTGGTGGAGCTGGCTTTCTTCAACGTGACGCCGCTTGAGCACGAGCGCTATATCTTCCCTACGCTGGCGCTGTTTCTCGTCGCGGCGTTCTGGTATCAGCGCAGCGTTGTCTTCTACCTGGTCACGAGCGGCATCGCGTTCTTCAATATGCTGCTGATGATAGCGGTGGTGGCGCCTCCCGTGGATATGGGCACGCAGCTGGCGGCATGGCGCGCGCTCGGAAAGGCAGGCGCGATCTGGACGCTCGTGGTTGCCGAAATCGATGTGGCGCTGCTGCTCTACGTGATCGTCACGTACGCGCTCAGCCTGCGCGAGCGGAGCCAGCCATTGGCCGCCCAGCCCGCGCCATCAGCCATAAGGGAGGCCAGCGGCGTCGGGGTGTGAACGTGTTCGCGGCAGCGCGGATAACAGCGCGCGGCGCGGGGCATACCCCGGCATCCATCACCGGAGCGGCCACGCGCCGCCCGCGTAGAGCTTCAGGCGCAAGCGCCGGACGGGACTCCAGCTAGCGGGCGAACCACGTCTGGAACTGCATCAGGTCCATCGCGGCGGATGCCGGGGAGACCTTGATCTTGCCACCCATGAAGGCCGAAACGGGATTCGACTCGCCACGCAGCACCTTCAGCCACTCCGTCGAATCGACGGTGACCGTGGCGTTGGGGTTTTCCGCCGCGCCTTCCCGGTAATCCATCGTGCCGTTCTGGACGGTGAGCGTCCAGGTGCTCGCCTCGCTGCCCGTGAAATCGAACTGAATCGTCCGGTTGACGTTGGCCGCCTTGTCGGGCTGGAAGGCCGACTTCAGGGCCGCAAATGAACCGGCGATGGAATCCATGCTGGGTTGTTCCGCCATGCGTCGTTCCTCTTTCTTTGCTACATGCGGCACCTGCCGCGGCTGCACGTGTGGCCGCGCTGCCAGGCGCAAAGCCGCCACAATTCACCGTACCATAGCGCCGCCCGCTCCTGCCATATAGCTAGCTGCAATCGCGCAGCAACGCTCTCCCCGCTCCCGGCATCCCTTTCTGCTGGAGCAGCGCATGGAAGCCGCCCAGCCCATACGGATTGAGCAGCGTCGAAACGGCGCCCAGCAGCGCCCGCTGCCGCAGGTAGTCCATCTGGCCGCGGTCGGTGTGCCGCTCCGTCTCGGCGTAGGGATAGAGCCGCGAGGCGAGCGTCCGCGCCTCCTCGCGGATGCGCAGCTTCTCCAGCAGCTCCGCCTGTGTCATCCAGAGCGCGCGCCGCAGCCCGCTGGCACGCCCATGCTCCAGCAGCGCGCTGAAGTTGACGTGCGCCGTGAGGTCCTGCCGCCCCGGCTGGGCCAGCGGATCGTCGCCCATCCGATGACGCGCGTAGCTCGCCAGTGTGCCGCGCTTGCGCTCGTCGATGTACAGCTTGCTGGCGAGGTCGCCATAGTCGATGGTCAGCACGAAGCCGCGCCGCAGGGCGGCGGCGAATATCCGCATCCACGGCTCGACGTCGAGAGCGACCTCGCCGCGCCAGCCATCGTGAAAGCGCCGCCACGGCACGCGATAATGATCGAGATACGCGGCCACCTCGGGCGTTGACGGTTCGCCCAGCGTCTCGATGAACCCGCCATCCGGCCCCAGCGCCACGTACACCTCGTGGAGCCGGTCGCCCTGCTTTTCCACGACATGCACCGGCAGCGCGTCGAACAGCTCATTCGAGACGACGCTGCCGGTCACTGGCTGCGGCGCGGCATCCGGCAGCGACTCCACCCATCGCACGCGGCCTTCCGGCACGCCAAGCGCCGCAAGCTCCGCCGCCAGCCGTTCCTCGCGCTCGCGCCGCAGCAGGGAGATCGCCGGAGCGGCATCTATCGCTGTGTAGTGGAGCACGGCGGCGAAATCCGGGGCTCGTTCGAGGGCGTAGCGCCACGTCTCGCGGATGAGCAGCCCGCGCCCAGCGCCCGGCTCCAGCACGTCGAAGCGCTCCGGTCGCCCTAGCAGCAGCCACATCTGGTAAAAAAGCCGCGCCAGCGACCAGCCCCAGAGGGGATGCACGTCGCCACTGGTGAAGAAATCGCCCCGCCAGCCGATTGGGTCGCGCTCGCTGCCGCCAGTGTAGTAGCCGTGGCGCGGGTCATAGAGCGCGAGCGCCATGAAGCGGGCGAACGTGATGGGTCCGGCAGCGCGGATTTCTTCCGCGATGGCAGCCGCAAGCGGGTTCACTCCTCCACCTCCGCGCGGCTCAGGAACGCATTCGGCGTCATCTCATCGCCCGCGAAGAACTCCGCCGCTCGCTGGCGCATCGCCGCGCGGGCCTCGGGCCGCTTCTGCCGCAGATTGGCGTAGAGCATACGCGCGCGCGGGTCCCTGGCCAGCATCGCCTCGTTGCGCTCCAGAAAATCCCAGTAGAGATAGTTAAAGGGGCAGGCGCGCGGCCCCGTCCGGTCGAGAGGGTCATACGCGCAGCCGGAGCAGTAGTCGCTCATCCGGTTGATGTGCTGCGCCTGCGAGATGGATGGTGTCGCGGCGAGCGCGCCGCCATCCGCGAACTGGCTCACGCCCAGCACGTTTGGCAGCGTCACCCACTCGTGCGCATCGATGAAGGCCAGGCGAAACCATTCGTTGACCTGCCACGGGTCCACGTCAGCCAGCAGCGCGAAGTTCCCCAGCACCATCAGCCGCTGGTTGTGATGCGCGTAGCCGGTCTCGCGGACCTGCCGGACGCATTCCGCGACGCAGCGCATGCGCGTCTCGCCGGTCCACCACGACTGCGGCAGCGGACGCCTCGCGGCGAAGACGTTGGCCGTCCGATACTCCGGCATCTTCAGCCAGTACATCCCGCGCACGAATTCGCGCCATCCGGCGAGCTGCCGCACGAAGGCTTCGAGCGAATTCACCGGGCAGATGCGCGGCGAGCGCTCCCACGCGCCGATGACGCGCTCCAGCGTTTCCCCTGCCGAGAGCAACCCCAGATTGAGCGCGGGCGAGAGCAGAGAGTGATAGAGCGTCCGCTGGCCCGCGAGCATGGCATCCGCGAACGCGCCGAATCCCGCCAGCCGGTGCGCGATGAAATCATCCAGCGCGGCCCGCGCCTCCGCCCGCGTGACGGGCAGCGCGAACGCGCCGATCTCGCCAAACGCGGCGGGGAATTCGCGCTCGACCAGCGCCATCACGTCGCGGGTGATCTCATCGGGCGCGAAGGCGGGCAATGGAGGATAGCTTTCCTTCGCGGCGGCTTTCGCGTCGCGCCGGTTATCGCTCTCGAAGCTCCACCGGCCGCCGACGGGGTGCCCTTCCTCCGTGACGAGCAGGCGCAGACGGCGACGCTGCTCGCGATAGAACTCCTCCATCGACGGGCGGTCACGTTCCTCCGCCCAGGCGCGAAACCACTCCAGCGGCGTGAGAAAGAGCGTGTCCGGCGCGACCGTCACCGGCAGGCCGAGCGTCTCGTGGAGCGACGACACGAACTGCGCGGCATCCCAATCCGCCGGCTGCATGACGAGCAACTCAGAGGGCTGATACGTCTCGCAATGCGCGCGCAGGGCTGTGAGGCTATCCGGCGCGTCCATGTGGTAATCCACGCTGAAGCCGCGCTCGCGCAGGTCGGCGGCGAAGTGGCGCATGGCGCTCAGCAGCAGAACGAGCTTGCGCGCGTGAAGCGGACGTGAGCGCAGGTCGCGGCGCGATTCGATCATCAGGATGCGGGTATCCGCGGGCGTCGCGTCCTGAAGCGCGCTCATCTCCGGATGCAGCTGATCGCCCAGAATCCAGACCGTTCGCATGCTTTCTCCTCGCGCCTGTTCTCTCTCGCGCCTATCCGCGCCAGATTCTAACTATACGGCGAACCGTGGCCGCGTTGCAGAGCGGGATTCACGCGCGAATGCGCGTTTCGCCGCCTCCGCGGTACACGCTTTGCATAATCAGTCCCGGCATCTCCGACTCCGCCCCGTGCCTGGCTGGGGCATCTCGCGGTGCGCGAGACGCCAGCACGGTGAGAGCGGTTTGTGATCGTTGCGAGCCTCGCCGTGATGTGCCAGTGACCTCTTGCTCGCACTCTATGAACGTTCTGACGAGCAAGGGTAATCGAGGAGGTTTTCGACCAGTGAAGCGCGCACTTGTGCTCATCCAGGATAATCCGTTGCGTGAGACGGTGCTGGATGTCCTTCACGATGCACAGATCCTCGCGAATGGCGTCAGCGGGGAGCGCACAGCCTGCACGATCTTGCGCCGCATCCGCGAACCGCTCGTTGTGGTGGTGGATGAGCGGTATGCCAGCCTGCTCGACGGTTGCGAAGAAATCGCCCCCCATGAGCGGATTGTGCTCGATTCTTCAGGGATGCTGCGCGGAAGGCAGGTGCGTTATGACCACTCCGGCAACGCCGTCCTGCCGCTGCCGTTTGAGATCGACGTTCTCGTGCGGCAGGTCGAGCTGGCCTGCGCGTCGGTGGAAGCCGCCCACCCCTTGACGCTCAGCGTATCCGCGAGCTGAGGGATCAGAGCGCGCTGTGGAGCCTCCGGAATATGACAAAGCCCCGAGCGCCGAGGGAATCAGCGTTCGGGGCTTCATCATGTGCTTGGGGGTGCCCGATGGGGTTCGAACCCACGACCTCCAGAGCCACAATCTGGCGCTCTGCCGATTGAGCTACGGGCACCACAGTACCCCTGTAGTATAGCCCCGCGCCAGATGCGGTGTCAACGCGACAACAATGCCCCCTCGCGACCGCTCCCTCGATTGCTCGTGGTATCCTGTGCCGGTATGCGCTGTTTTGCATGGGATGCCTGAGGAAAGTATGCTCGTTTCGCTCGTTATGGTGATCGCTGTCGTCGGCGTGGGCACGTATGCCGCGCGGGCGCTGCCGCTGGTGCTCGGCAGCCACGTCGCGCTGCCACCTGCCTTCGTGCGCTGGCTCTCGTTCGTGACGCCCGCCGTGCTGGGCGCGCTGCTGGGTCCGGAGCTGCTCCTGCCGGATGGCTACTGGACGGCTCCCTGGCTCAACGCGACGTTGCTGGCGGCGCTTCCCACGGCGCTCGTCGCGTGGAAATCGCGCAATCTGCTGCTGACCGTCGTCGCGGGCGTCGTGTTCTTCGCCATCGCGCGGCTGATTGTCAGGTAAGGTGCGCGAGATGATGCCAGAGAGCGAGCCTGTCGAGATTCAGCATGGCGAGCGACGGGCGCAGATGCTGCGCGGGCTGCGCGATGCCGTGCCCATCATGCTGGCGTATTTCCCCGTCGGCGCGACCTTCGGCGTGGTCGCCGTGAGTCGCGGTCTGCCCGCGTGGGTCGCGGTACTCTCGTCGCTCGTCATTTACGCGGGCGCCTCGCAGTTCATCCTCGCCAGCCTCTACGCCACCGGCATCGCGCCCATCCCGTTCGCGCTGACGCTGCTGCTGGTGAACATGCGCCACATCCTCTATGGCGCGACGGTCGGCCCGGCCTTCGCGAAGTGGCGCGAGCGGCAGAAATGGATCGCCGCTTTCGGCCTGACGGATGAGGTTTTTGCCGTCACGGGCAGTCGCATCCTGCGGGAGCCGCCCGCGCCGCCCTATCAGTTCACGCTGGGCTTCGCGAGCTATTCGGCCTGGGTCGGCGGGACCGTCGCGGGCGCGGCGGTCGGCAGCATCGTCCCCGAGCCGGTCGCGACGGTGCTGGCATTTGGCCTGCCCGCGCTCTTTCTGGCGCTGCTGCTCAATCAGGCGTTTGGCCTGCCACAGCTCGTCGCCGCGGTGCTGGGCGCGCTGGCGGCCGTCGTGGCGACGCTGCTCGGCGCGGCGGGCATCGGAATTGTCGCGGGCGCGCTGCTGGGGGCGACGGCGGGCATGCTGGTCGCGCGCGTCATGGGCGAGCCGGTAACACGGGCGACTGAGGCGTCGGGCGAGTAGTCGCGGCAGCTTCACGTCAGCACGTCAGGGACTTGGGGTCCGTTGGCTGGAACGAGGCCAGCGTCGTGTTCACCTCCGTCTTGTCGGTGGCTGCCCACGTTGCCGGGATGGGCGTCGCTGCTGGTGGTGGCAGGCCAAACGTTGTCGGTGCCAGGAGACCTGGAATCGTGACACCGATCTGGAAGGACGCATTCTTTGTCACAAACATCGCCAGGGCGCCCGTATGCTCCATGCTGTCCAGGGTCAGCGGAGAGAAGTCCTGGCGCATGGAGTTCGCCTGGCAGAAGTACTGGCGATCAAAGGCGGTCTTGATGGGGTCCGCGGCAACCACAACATCCGCGCTTCCCGTCCCTTGTGAGGGATCGTGGAAGGCGATCATGTCTAAGCTCACTTTCGGGCTTGTGCCGGGTTGCCGTGCCATGTGGTGGCCGGTTCGACTTTTGCCACATCTGACAATGACACGCGTATCTCCTTTCCGTGGCGCTGGCGTCTCGCGCTCTGCCGCACCGGTTGCCATAGCGCACGGGTGCGCCCTACCATAGCATACAGGCGCCGCGGTATCGGTCTGTGTTCCACATCGCCGTCGAAAGGAGAAAGCGGCGCGACCTCTGATGGTGGCACCAGCCTCCGCGCCGCGATTGCTATGAGCCAGTATGCATCTCCGGCTGCCATATCTTCCCCTGCGCCCGCACCACGCTGGCAGCGCGCCGCTGGCATCCTGATCGCGTTCGCCGGTGGGATCGCCGCCGGTCTGATGTTCACGTTCGGTCCCTCGTCCGGCGGTTCCTCAGTTCTGCCGCTCGTCCTGTTCTACGCCGCCGCGCTTGTCGCGAGCCTCGCCGGTGGCGCGCTCTTCCGCTCGGAGAAAGGCGCGCTCGTGATCGCGGGTATCGTGATGCCGGGCACCATCGCCTGTGCCGCGTTCAACGACGTGCGCTATAATCTCGCTCACCCCAACGCGGGCATATTCGTGTTCGCGTATGTCGAACTGTTCTTCATCATCCTGCTATGGGAGGGAGGGCCGGCGTGGCTCTTTGCCGTATTCGGCGTGATGCTGCGCCGGTCCATCTTCCGTCAACTGAGTCAGGGGGGCAACGCGAGCCGCGGGGGCGAAGTTCGTCCGAAGCGGCGCACTGGGATGTAATCGACGTTTCAGCGAGAGACGCTTTCCATACCTGCCGTGATGGCTGGTAGGCGTAGAGGACTTTGCCGGCGGGATCGGCGAAACTCACCGCGCGCCCGAATGGCCTGTTTACCGGCGATTGAAGGATGCGCACGCTCTTCTCGACCAGCGCGGCATGGAACGCGCCGGCATCATCCACGCGCCACCAGATCTCCGGACCGCTCGTGCCCGGCTCGCCTACCCCCACGCCAAGGGTCGAGCCTTTGCCGTCCCGCGACTCAATCAGCAGAAAATCGGGCGTCTCATTCTCGACACGCAGCCCCAGCATCTCGCTGCAGAACGTGCGCGCCGCCGCGATGGGCCTGCAACTCCAGCACGATTGCCAGCAAACGATCCGTATGCCCCATAGCGCCCTCCTGCGCTAGCAGTATATACGCGAAGTCCCCTCACTCCCATGTGGAAATGAGGGGACGTGTCTATGGGGTGCCCGAGGCGCTAGCGCGTTGAGCTTATCCAGCCGCTCTGCTCGATGGCTTGCAGCAGCGCGGCGTTCGAGGGCGTGCGCTCGATGACGCTCAAGAGCTGTTGCGTGGCCTGGGCGGTTGGCAGGTCCGCCAGGCGGCGCCGGAGCGCGGTAGCCGCGCGCAGCTCTTCGGGCGTCAGCAGCATCTCCTCGCGCCGCGTGCCGGATTTCACGGCATCCACCGCGGGGAAGAGCCGGCGCTGCGCCAGCTCGCGCGAGAGGTGCAGTTCCATGTTGCCGGTGCCCTTGAACTCCTCGTAGACCACGTCATCCTGCCGGCTGCCCGTCTCGACGAGACACGTTGCCAGGATGGTCAGGCTGCCGCCTTCCTCCAGGTTACGAGCCGCACCGAATGCGCGTCTCCCTGTATCGAGCGCCTGGGCGTCAATGCCACCGGAGAGCGTGCGCCCCTGCCCGCGTGAAGCGAGGTTCTCGGCCCGTGCCAGGCGTGTCAGCGAGTCAAGCACCATGAACGCATCCCGGCCCGACTCAGCGACACGCTTCGCCCGCTCAACGGCCACCTGCACCAGCCAGGCGTGCCGCTGCGTATCCTCATCGAAGCTCGCGGCAAAGACCAGCCCGCCGCGCGGCTCCAGGCGGGCGCGGAGGTCCGTCACTTCCTCCGGTCGCTCACCGACCAGCACGGCCATCACCACCGCATCGGGATAGCCCTTGAGAACGGATTCCGCCGCCTCGCGAATGAGCGTCGTCTTGCCGGTCTTTGGCGGGGCGACGATCAGCGCGCGCGAACCAAATCCAAGCGGCGCGAAGAGGTCGATGATGCGCGCGGAGATGGGATACTGCCCCTGCTCCAGACGAATGCGGCGATTTGGGAAGCTGGCGGTGAGCTGCTCGAAGAGCGGTCGCTCGCCAAGCTCATCCAGCGCGACGTCATTCACCTGATCGATCTCGACGACCATGCGCCGCCCGCCGCGCTCCTCCGCGCGGGCAACGAGCACATCGCCAGAGCGCAGGCCAAATCGCCGCACGTCTTCCGGGCTGACGCGCGCCGCTGGTTGCAGCGTGCGCTCATCCAGTAGCTCGGCGGCGCTCATGCCGGGGCCGCCACCCAGCCAGAGGAGGCCACGAACCTCAACCATGCGACCTGGCGCGACAGCCGCGCCGCCACGCATGCTGCCCGGACCCTGATAGCGGCTCTCTGGCGTATATCGCGGCTCATGGGTATAGCGCGACTCCGTGGGCGCGCTGGGCACATTGCTATAGAGCGAGCCGCCATACGGCGCTTCACGCTGTCCGCTGCGCGTGGGCCTGCCGCCCGTGGGAGCGCGCCTGCCGCCGGGAGCGCGCCGGTCGATCACCCCATGCGTGCCGCGTCCGCGGGTGCTGCGTCCGCTCTGCTGCTCATGGTACATGTCGCCCCGCCCGCCTCGCCGGTCACGCTGGTCGCGCTGGTCGCTATAGGACGACTGACCATACCGCGAGCCACGCGGAGACCTTGGCTGGCCGCCCCGCTGGTCTTGTGGCGCATTGGGATAGCTGGTATACGGATCGAATGGGGCGTAGGGTGCGTACCCACCCTGCTGCCCTCCATAATGCGGCTGCTCGTACGGCTGGCTGGCGGGCGTCTGCGGGCGCATGCCCGGCATATATGGCCCGCGCGTCCCGTTGCGCTGGGGGGTGTTCGGCGCGGGAGCCCCGCGTGTTCCGCTCATATCTTGCTGCCGCCGGTGCGGATCGTAGGCGTCGCCCGGACGGCTCCGGCGCTGATCGCGTGGCTCAGCGCGCATTTCTCCTTGAGATTCATACTGTTCCTGCGGCAAGCGATCCACCCGGCGCAGCGGGCGCTGCACAGGCTCTTCGGCGCGGGTTTCCGCGGCGGGTGCCTGCATGACCTGCTGCTCGGCGGCCGCGGGCCGGTCGAAGCGATACGTCCGGCGTACCACCGGCTCAGCTGGCGCGACGACGGGTGACTCGGCTTCCGCTGGCGCTGGCGCGGCTGGTGTAGCAACTGGCGCCTGCTCCGCTGCGCGTGTGCGCGGCGCGCGGCGCGTGCGGGCAGCGGGGTGCGTCCCATTCTCAGTTGCCGGTGTTTCTGGTTGGGCAGCGATGGGCTGTGCGGCCAATGGCGCCGAAGCGTCCGCGCTAACCTTGACACGCGATGCGCGCCGCGCGCGTGCGGGCTGTTCAGCGGCCGTGGTCGCTTGCGCAGCGTGTGTCGCCTGCGGCTCTGCGGCTTGCTGCGCGGCACGGGAGGTCCGCCGGCGCGGGGTGCTGGTGGCGGTCGCCGTTCCGTCTCCCGCCGGTTCGGGGACAGATGCGGGAGCATCCGCCTGCGCGGATGGAGTGGATTTGCTTGTACGTCGCCGTGGTGCGGTCGTCGCGGGAGCGGCGACAGCTGCCACCTCGTTGTCTTGCGGCACGGCGGCATCCTGGCGCCGTGACCGGCGGCGAGGTGTCACTGTTTCCTGGTCTTCTGGCACACAGGCCTCCTGAGTCCATCGACATCACTGACGAGCGCGAGGTACACAATGCCTGGCTCGCCCTGGTATGACAGTAGTTGCATGGAGCGAATAAAAGTGGCGATCTAACTAGCGAACCGGCATGGACATACAGTCATGTGTTTTCATGCCAGAGTGCTCTCAAAGTGTTGTCTTGTGGCCGTCGCGGCGCGCGCTTGACGTGCTTGACGTGCGCGAACACGCAGGAATGGCCGGAATATCAGACGCTGAACGAAACGGTGAACGGTGGCGCGCGACGCAAGAGGGTCGCGCGAACAGCAACGCATAAGACACGGACCAGTTCCTCATGGCAAACGGGGAGCAATGCACTCGCTTACCACCCCGGTCAGCTTGCGGGCCGGCACAAAGGCCGTTCCCGCAGCACGAACTGACAGGCGCACAAGATGCGGATACGCGGATGGTACGGGTATCGACGCACATCACGCATGCGCACGGATACATCGAAGCAAATCGCGCAGGAACATGCGTATCAGGTGGCGGCCGCCTGCGCTTGTACCCGATGAACCAAGCCCCATATAGCGCGAGATTGACGCTTGTCTAACGTGAATGAGCCAGTAAATCGCCGGATTTCACGCCGCGTTATCCACGCGAAACGTTGATTGGCGAGCAGAAGTATCCTCCCGGCAGTACGCGGTACTCCTCAGGCAATCCCATCCCGGAGTCGTAATCGTTCGTATGCCGCCAGCGCGCTGCGGTCCTCCTGGACCTTCGTGTTAGTCCGTCTCGCGGGCTGGCTTGCTTCTCCCGGACGCTTCCGTATCGCTGTGTGAGCATACTATGCGGATACTCAGCGCGCGTGGCTCGCGCAAGAGCGCTTTCAGCAGGTTCCACGCGAAGCATAGCATGCCGCATGGCGACTGTCAAACCGAAACCATCAAGGTTCTATCACGAACGGAAAGCGCTCATGACAAGAGTACGCGCGGCACTGGCGATGTGTTGCGGGGCACGCGCACACTCGCGGCATTTCACCTCCACCCACGCGGGCGATTGCATCCTCCCCACGCGCTCGCCCCATACGGCTCACTGCATTATACGTTCGCAGATTTCGCGCCATCAGAGCTCGCGTTCGGCGTTCCGGCGCACATTCGCTGTGGCGGGCGGGCGTGTTTCCGTCTGAGTGGGCCAGGCAGGCACGGCTTGCGGCGTCGCTGGTATATGCGCGCTCGCGCGCACCACTCCGCCGGTCCGGCGCGTGGCATCTTCTGGCTGCGCGGATTCGCCCGTAATACCACTCGCCCGCAGCCGCTGCCGAAGCAGGTCATTTTGCGCCTGCAACTGCTGAATGCGCGCACCCAGCATGGCGGTATCCGATGCCTGCGTCAGCGCGTTCTGCTCAATGCCCTGCATCTGCGCGAAGAGCGCGTGCCGGTTAATGCCTGGCAGTTCACCGCTGCCGCGCTGCAATCGCTGGATATACGCGACATGTTCATTCGCTGAGGCAGCCAGGGCATGCAGCGCGCGCTGGGTCTGGTCGAGCAGGCGCTCCTGCTCGCGTATCGTTTCATCCAGCCGCTCAAGTGTCTGGCGGTACGTCTGCGCCTGCTGCTGCGCGGCGGGATACCCGCTCACCTGCTGCGCCAGGCGGGTGAGCCAGCCGCCGAGGCTCTCCATCGGGCCGATCAAACCTGGCCGGATAATCCGTATCGCGCCGGAATCGCCTTGCGCGATGCGCTGCGCGGCTGTTGCCAGCTCCGCGATCTGGATATTCATCTGGACGCGCTCCTGCTCCAGCCGGAGCTGTCCGTCTTCAAGCGTGTTGATATGCTCGATGAGCCGCCGCTGTGCCGCCTCTTTGCGCGTGAGATCGTCGCGCAGCCGCGCCCACTCGCGCAACAGCGCATCTGAAGCGCGCTCGATCCGCTGCCAGACTATGCCCGTGACGGCGGCGATAATCCCGGCTACGATGCCCAGTCCGATGGTCTGCGCGGCCCACAGCTCATAATCGAGTCCCAGCCGCAAGACGCAGATCGTGCCGAAAGTCGCGACAGCCAGCGTGGCGAAGAGCGCGCCGGCACGCCACGAAAGCAGCAGCGCGGCTAGCACGATGGGCACCACGAAGAGCGCGGGCGCGAGCTCGAATCGCGGCAACGCCCAGAGCAGCATGCTCGCCACGACGAGATCCACGAGCGGGAGCCATCCACGAACAAAGAGAATGCTCTGTGCGTTCTCTGAACGGATGAGCGGGTAGCTGACGCCTCCCGCCGCTGCGGCAAGCGCGCTGGCCAGCAGTGGCAGCGTAAAATTCTCCCGCGGGGCCGCGAGGTACCAGACGAGCGCGAAGCTCACCACGCCAGCGAGTCCGGCGGCGGCCTGCGCCAGCGCCGCTACGCTGAGGATGGCGAGACCTTTACCGTGAGCTGTCCAGAAATGTGGCTGCGCGAAAGCAAGCGAATCGATGGACGGCATGCTGCCACTACCGGCTGGCATGCCCGGAGACGACCAGCGGCCAGGGTCGGGAGCATCGGGTTGCCACGAGAGATCATCCGCCATACCGCTTCCTCACCTCTGATCTGGACGCTATCGCTATGTGCCGCCCGCCGCCGGTCATAGCGGAGCGGTGCCTGGTTGCCAAAGCGCCACACGCAAGCGAAAATAGGAGCCGGGATCACGATCAATTCACGCTGGATGACCGGATCAATCACGTTGACCTTCCGGCGCGGCGCATATCATATGCCTGCCAGGCAGCGTGAGCGCACGTTCTCAAAACCACGCGGGCCGGAAATACCCGACATCGAGCCAGAGGTCATCCTGTACCACTGGCGCGGAATAGGTGCAAGTGCTTTGCGCATGAGGACGACTGACAAACGACAATGGCAACGTGCCACGTCGGCATGTAGCCCGTTCGTCCGAAGCCGGAGCGCCGACCACCACTAGTATAATGTGGCGGCCAGGCAACGTCTAGTGGGAAATACACAACCCGGGCGCGAACCGCCCGGCGCGTCTTCGCAGCGATGAGCGGGCGCGCTTGCCCGGATGCAGAGCGCGTACCTGCGAATCAGAATGGAGGGACTCCGGATGGATGGCATGCAGCGCGGGTTGAAGCTGCGCTCACGCGGCGGGCACTTCGAAATGGTGCCTTTCGAGTTGCGGCGCGGTGAGCATGGGTTCTGGATGTGGGTGGAGTGCGAGTTCGACGGCCATCATGGCGGCCACTGGCTCGCGCCCGATCCTGATGATGCCCGTCGCGTCATCCTCGCCGAGCAGCCGTACGAATGGCCCGACGCGACCTCCGCCTATGAGGCGCGCGACCGCTGGGAGCAGCAATCAGAAGCGTAGCGTGGGGCGGCGTGGCCCCGGAAGAAGAGGAGTACGACATGGCGACCACCTCAAGCGCGGAGCGGCGGCTCCCGGGTGTGCGTCTCGCCCGACCAGTCGTCATCCTGCTCATCGTCGAGACCGTCCTGCTCTACTTCAGCACGTCCAGGCTGGATGCGACGATCTTTTTTCGTGTGCTGCGATTGCAGGCGGGTGGCTCGCTTGGCGCGACGCTCTCGGTTGCGCTCGCCCTCGTGACGTTCGCGCTGCCCTCCATCCTGGGCTGGCTCGCGCGCGCATGGACCGGCGCGATTGGCCTGGCGCTCCTGCCGTGGTGGTTGACGATCATCCTGCATGCCGGCACGATGCTGCGCGCGCGTACGGGCATAGGCGGCTTCGGCCTCGCTTTCGGCACGCCCATGTGGCTGACGGCATCGTATGCGCTCTCGCTGCTCCTGACGTTTCTCATCTTCGCCGTTCTTGGCCTCGCGGGATGGTTCTTCAGCCAGGCATTTTCGCGCAGCTGAGTCGTTGTAACGCGCCTGGCCGCATAACTGGCACGCGCTTCGCTGCACAATCGCCCCTGTGAGCAACTGCCATAGCCCGGCTGCCCGTATGCGCTCGATGCCGTCTCTGTGTCGCCAGAGTGCATGTGGTATCTTGTGCATGATCTGGTGCCCAGAATGAAACCGTGCCAACGGTGCTGCGTGTGGTGGCGAAGCGGGATGTGTCGCCTGTACGGGATCACGCCGCAAATTCCTTCGTCCGCCCGCGCCTTCGCCGGCCACTGAGGGGAAGAGCATGAGTAGCGCGAGCGATGGATCGCCTGGCTTGTCGCAGCCGGAACAGCCTGCGCAACTGAAGATTAGTGCAGAGGTTATGGTCGAGACATCGGGCGCCGACGGCTCGGATACGACAAGCCAGCAGTCGCGGCGCAAGCATGATCGCGCTGCGTTCGTTCGAAACGCCGGCCACATCATCTGGCGTACGCAGCCGGATGGAACGTGGTGGGATGGCAACCCTCAGTGGCGCGATTTTACTGGCCAGAAGCCGGGATCGGAAGACGGCTGGGGCTGGCTGGATGCCGTGCATCCTGACGACAGGGAGGGGCTGCGCGCCCGCTGGATTGAAGCGATACAGGCCAGCCCCCCCGGCACCTATTCGTCTGAATTCCGGCTGCGTCGCTACGACGGCGTCTACCGGCACATGCTCTCGCGCGCTATACCCGTGATCGAGAACGGCGAGCTACGCGAGTGGATCGGTTTCTCCATAGATATCACCGAGCAGCGCCAGAGCGAGATCGAGCGCGCCGAGATCCTCGCGCGCGAACATGCCGCCCGCGCCGATGCCGAGGCCATGGCGCATAAACTTGCCCAGCGGGCGAGCGCGCTGGAAGCCATTCTCGTCTCCAGCGTCGATAGCATCACGCTGTTTGATGTCAATGGGCACATCATCTTCTCGAATCCCAAGGCACGCGAACTGATCGGACTTGATGCCGACCCGTCTCTGGCGGACATGTCGCTGGAGGAGCGCGCGGCCAAACGCCCGATCGTCGATACGAACGGCAGTCTGATCCCTATGAATGAGTGGCCCCAGATGCGTGTCTTGCGAGGGGAAGTGCTCACTGGTGAATCGGTTTGTGATGTCGTGATACGTGATTTGGATGGCCGAGAGCACTGCATGAATATCAGCGGTGCACCCATTCGCGATTCCGATGGCACTATCACGGGGGCGGTGCTCATTGGCCGCGACATCACCGAGCGGCAGCAGCTGGAACATCGCACGCATGAAGCCATTTCCGCGCTGCTCGATGTCGCCCAGGCGCTCGTGGAACCCGCCGGCACGATGCCGCCCGCGGCGGAGGAAATGCGCGACGTGCATGAAACCGCTCGTCGCCTGGCCGAACTGACGCGCAGCATTCTCGGCGCCGCGCGCGTGGCCATCGCCTCCGTCGATCCGCAAACCGAAGTGATGCGCCCGCTCGCGATCAGCGGCTTTTCTCCCGACGAAACGGCCCACTGGTGGAATAGCTGGCAGGGACGCCCCACGCTGGAGAAGCGCTTTGGCCACGAGGGGGCGTTTTCCCTGCGCGTCGGCGAAGTCATCGAGCTGGCATCCGGCAATCCGACGCACTCGCAGCGCCTCGCGCCGTATGGGTCCGCGAGCATGCTGTTGGCGCCGATGATCGTGGGCGATCAGCTCATTGGCACGATCGCGCTGGATTTCGCTGGTCGCACACACTATTCCTCACAGGACCTCACCTTCGCTTCGGCCATTGGCAAGGTGGTCGGGTTGGTGATCGAGCGCGAGCGTTTGCTCAAGGAGTGGGCGGAGGCGCAGGCCAGTGAGCTGGCGCTCCGGCAGGCGAATAAGCGCATGGATGACTTCCTGGGCATCGCCAGCCATGAGCTGCGTACCCCGCTCACGACGATCAAGGCGAATATCCAGATGATCCAGCGGTGGAGGCGGCGCAATCCAGCGGGCGACCCTCAGCAGGAAATGCTGCTGGTGGACCGGACGGGCCGGCAGGTGGACCGGCTGACGCGGCTGGTGGATGATCTCGTCGACGTATCTCGTATCCACGTCGGCCCGCTGGACCTGCGGCGAAGCGAATGCGACCTGGTGGCCATCGTGCGGGATGTGACAGAGGAGCAGCGGTTGGCCAATCCAGAACGGAAGATTACCTGCGAGTGCGAGGTCGAGCCGCTGTTCGTTCACGCCGATGGCGACCGGATCGGGCAGGTCGTCACCAATTACCTTACGAACGCGCTCAAATACTCGCAAATCGAGCAGCCGGTACACGTCACGCTCACGAAGGAGAACCGCAACGCGCGCCTGGCCGTGCGAGACTTCGGCCCGGGATTTGGCGCTGAGGTCCGCGAGCACGTCTGGGATCTGTTCTATCGCGCCCCGGGGGTGGAGGTGCAGTCGGGCTCTGGCGTTGGGTTGGGGCTGGGGCTGCACATCAGCAAGACAATCATCGAGCGGCATGGCGGGTCCGTCGGGGTGGAGAGCGTGCCAGGCAAGGGATCGACCTTCTGGTTCACCCTCCCGCTGGCCTGAAAAGGCCGCTCGCCCGCGTTACAATGTTCTCCGGAGTACGCTCGTTGATACGGATTCAACAGAAGGAGAACAGAGCGCATGGCATTGCAGTTCGGCGTGTTCGTCCCGCAGGGATGGCGTATGGACCTGGTGGAAATCGCCGATCCCATCGAAAAATATGAAGCGATGACCGCCGTGGCGAAGGCCGCGGACGCCCTGCCCGCCTACGATAGCATCTGGGTCTACGATCACTTTCACACCGTGCCGGAGCCGGTGCGGGAGACGGTCTTCGAGGCGTGGACCATCACCGCCGCGCTAACGCGCGACACCAGCCGGGTGAACGTCGGCCAGATGGTCACCTGCAATGGCTATCGCAATCCGGCGCTGCTGGCAAAGATGGCTTCGACGGTGGATGTGATGAGCCACGGGCGGCTTTTCTTTGGGCTGGGCGCCGGCTGGTACGAGCACGAGTGGCGTGCCTACGGCTACACCTTCCCCGAGACCCGCGACCGCATGCGCGCCTTCCGCGAGGCTTGCGGCATCATCTCGAAGATGTGGACAGAAGATGAACCCACCTTCGCCGGCGAATACTACACCATTGACAAGCCGATCAACGAGCCGAAGGGCGCGCGCAAGCCTCACCCGTCATTCTGGATTGGCGGGGGCGGCGAGCAGGTGACGCTGCGGCTCGTCGCGCGCTATGCCGATGCCTGCAATGTCGGCGGCGGCAACCCCGAGACGGCGCGGCAAAAGCTCGCCATCCTGCGCGAGCACTGCGAGAAGCTTGGGCGCGATTACGACGCGATCATCAAATCGACCAGCATGTTCACGCTGCTGCGCAATCCTGGCGAAGATCGTGAGGCAGCTATCGAGCGCGCGGCCACGTTCACGCATACGTCGAAGGACTACATCGGCAACCAGTTCTTCGTTTGCACGACGGATGAGCTGAAGCAGCGCGTGCAGGCGCTGGCCGATGCGGGCATCACCTACGTGATCTTCAACATGCCCGGCCTGGCGTACAATCATGAGCCGATGCAGCGGGTCGCCAGCGACATAATCCCGGAGTTCGCCTGAAACGCTGTCGCTTTCCCGCGCGTCATGCATCGCGCTGGCTGGCGGATCACTGATGTGGCTTCACATGGCTTCACATCGCCGCGCTAACGTGCGAAAATAGCATGCGAGGCGAGGATCATGTCACAGACGTGATGGGCGCGACCCATGCGGGAAGATGCGGGCACACCATGGAAAACCGACGTGTTTCACCTGTGAGCGCCATCATTGTGATCGTGTTTGGCATCGGCGGGGCGGCGGCAAGCCTGACCGGGTTCATTCTGCTGATCGCGCGCCAGGCTACGCCGCTGGGCCTTGGCTTGCTCATTCTCGGCATGCTGCTGATGGGCATGGTGGTGTTCCGTATCCCCAAGGTGCTGGCCACCTCATACGAAACCCCGGCGCAAGGCAGCCAGGCGAAACTGGATGAGCGGTAGTCCTGTCGCGCTGTGGCCGCGTGCTTCACGCGGGGGCACAGCACGATCCATGGAATATCCGCCGCCAGCAGGCCGGTAGCGACCCACAGGCGGCGGATGTACTGCGATGCGTGTCGCCTACGGCTGCGCGGGAGCCGCGGCCTCCGGAGACGGACCCGCCATATGCGCGGAAACGGCCTTACCGGCGGAATCCGCCGCGCTCGCCAGCGTGGGATCGCCATGCGCGCGGGCGTATTTGCCCAGCGCCAGCAGCGCTGCCACGCCGCCAGCCGCGAGCGCCTCTCGCGCGATCTCGCCCCACTGAATATCTCCGCCGCCGAGAGCGCCCGCGATCGCCGGTAGCGCCGCCACCAGCGCCGTCGCGAACATCCCCTCCAGCAGCTTCAGGAACGCCCTCTCCCCCGGCGTCAGCATGTCATACGCGCGGGCGCGTGTCAGCAAGCTCAACATGGTCGTTCTCCCCTCTCTACGTCATCCATCCACACACAGGCGCGTCAGCTTCCACCCGGCCTTCGGTCACCCTCCCCACTACGTGCGAGAGAGCTGGATCCGGAGCGGAACCGGACCGGAGGCCAGCGCATCCGTACGGACCGTATCGGCCCTGGGTGACCGGACGATCTCCGCCGCCCGATGTATCGCCTGGTACACCGTCGGGACTGCGCGACATCAGTACATGTCTGCGCGCTCTCTTCGTTAGTGGCGAGCAAGCCAGGCAAGGCCGCAAGCGGCGAGCACTACAACAAGCACGACAGGTCCAATGATCGCGATCTGTGCGAGATCCATGCTTGTTATCCTTCGATTCCAGCTTCGGCGCGCCGAAAATGCTCAGGAGCGGTCGTCCTGTCCTCCGCAAGTGCCGTTCCAGTGGCAACCGTGCTGTGATACCGCTGAATCGCGCATAGCGGGCTGCCGGCACCTGTCGAGATGCCTCCGGGTGGCAGGCCGCAAAGCCGTGGCACGGAGGAACTGCCACCGACGCATCATCTCGCTAGTTCCCCACCTCCTTCAGCGCCGCGGCGAGCGCGAGAATCGCCGTGGTAGCCGGACTATCCGCGGCAGGCTGGCGCGCCAGCCGGGCCTCCACCGCGAGCAGCTCAGCGCCCAGATCCAGCTCGCGCACGCCATGCGCCTGATCCCACGCCAGCGCGGACCGCAGAAACACCTGCCGCTGGCCCGCTTCCGGCTGCGCCGCGTGCCACTCCAGCGTCGCGACGTGGCGCTCATTCTCCAGCGGCACATTCTCCGGCGCCCAGGCATGCCCCAGCACGAAGTCCCTGAAGCCGAGCGTGACCACATGCCCGTTCGGGGCGCGCAGCGTCTTGCCGTCATCCTGCCAGCCTGCCGGAACTCCCATTTCGCTTCCTCCTCCACTTCCAGTTACCGGCATGGGCACACGCGCCCACACCGCCATTGCCGCGCACGGTCGCGCGGCACCGAGCACCACATCCGGATAGAATTGCAGCGTGTTGCCGGCGGCGAAGTTATCGCCATCCGCGCACCACCAGCCTGGCGGCAGGTCGCGCCCTGCTCGCGCGGCGTATCCGCCCGGATGCCAGCCTGCCACCAGCACGAAGTGATAGTGCAGGTTGACCGCGTTCTCGCCCTTGCCAGAGAACGCGTCGCGCAGCGCCTGCCCGTTCGCCGTCTCGAAGACAATCGCCTGGCGTCCCACGTGCCGCTCGAAGAATGTCCGCCAGCTCGCCTCCGGCATTGGCTCCTGATATGCCAGCACATCCACGCGATAGCCCGCTGCCCGCGCATCATTCGCCAGCGCCGCGAGCGTCGCCGCGCCATTCGGATCGCACTGGCCCGTGGCGCGCATCCGGTGAAAGACGTCCAGCGTGCCCAGATGGGACTGGTCGGCCCATCGCTCGGCCATCGCCGCCGCGTTGGGGCCGCACGCCCCGGTCAATCCACCCTGAAACTCGCTTTCCCGGTCCACTCGTCCGGGGAGAAAAATGGCTTCCATCCTCACCTCCTCCTGCTGGCGCGATGTTCACGCGCCCTGTGTTGTATAGGTGCCCGTCCAGACCACGGGACCACTCGCGGCAGCCGTCACCGTCACCTCGCAGCCATAGGGCGTGAGTGTGCCTGCCGTCACCGTGGGGCCCGCCCCCACGTTCGCGCTCGTGATCGCACGGAAGCCAAGGCCGGTGGGCGTTTTCGCCAGCACCGGAACGAAGCTTACGCCCGCGCCGATGACCTGGCCTGCCGCCGCCGATGGCGCGCGGATCGAGCAATAGCCCACCTGCGGCGCTCCGGGAGACTGCACCGGGCGGTACACTCCGCGCCGGCGCTGCCTTGCCTCCTCCGCGATCCGCAGCCGTGCCACCAGCGACTGCGCCCGGTCGGCGTAGTTATCCATCTGGAGCAGCAGCCGCACATCGCCCGCTGCCGTCTCGCGGTATGCCGTCTCGACGATGTAGAACTGGTTGACCCCTGGCTGTGGTCCAAGCGGCAGCCGCTGCCCACGTACCGCCAGCTGCGGCACGAAGAGGTTGGCATCCGCCCGCACCTGATGTAGCGGCAGGGGATTGCCGCTGGCGTCGCGTACCGCGCGCAGCTCTACCTCAACCTTGTTCGTAGGATTGCCATACGCCGCCAGCCAGGCATTCGCGATGGCCGTCGCCTGCGCCGCCGTGAGCGGCATCCGGCCCAGATTGCGCCGCAGCTTGCGCCTGCGGAATGGCGCGCTGCCCTGTGAGCCGTCGCTCGCGAGACGGGAATCGCTGACCGTCACCAGCCCCGGACCGGCCACCGCATCCACAAACGCCACCTCGATGACGTTGTAGGCGCGCTCGCTGCTCGGCATGACGCGCCACGCGAGAATATCCTCATCCAGCGCTGTGTACTGTGTCGTCGTGATGTCGCGTTGATGCATCGCCAGTTGCCACGTCGGAAAGCCCGCGGCGTCGCGATGCATGGGATGGTCGTAGACCGTCCATACATAATCCCCCAGCGCGGCCGCCAGATCGTGCAGCACCTCCTCGATGTCGTAGCCATCGAAGGCGGGCGCGAAAGTCGCGGCCGGCGCATCCGGCAGCACGGCAGACTGATCCTGATCCAGCGTGAGATACGCGGAACGGCGCGAGAATTCCGCCGCGATGATCGCCTGCGCCGTCTGTGGCGTGGCATATGACGAATCCGCCGGATCATCGCGCAGGCCCACGCCGCCACCGAGCGCTGCCAGCGCGATATAGTCGCCCGCGGCGGCATCGAGCACGAGCGCGGGATCAGACCACTCGCCAGCAAACGCCGTGAAGAACCCGTCGCGCAGGCACACGCGCGAAAAGATCGCCAGCTCTGGCCGGGGCAGTCGCGCATCCGGCAGCTTCAGCGCGCAGGCGAGGTCTCCGAATCCCCCCGGCGCGACGGTCGTGAACTCCAGCGCCTCGATCTCCTCGCTATACTCCGTCACCAGCAGCGGATACGCCGCCGATGGCGCGGTATATGCCCAGAGCGAAAGCCCGCTGCGCAGCATGTGTGTTTCCTTTCCGCTACCTACAGGCCGGCGGGCCGCGCCAGCCCGCCCGGTCGCCGCCATGCGCGATTGAGCGCGCGGTCCTGCTCGCGCTGCCAGATCGTCAGTTGCTGGCTCAGCGTGGCATGCTCGGCCCCGACGATCTCCAGCACGACGCCCGCGAGCCATGTGCCCGGCTGGCCGGAAAGCTCCATCGCTGGGCTGGCCGCCACGTGGCGCGTCTGGAGCGGCGTGGGCAGCGTGTGCGCCACGTCCGCGCTCTGGCTCGCTGTGCCAGCGGGCAGTCGCGCCGGGCGCGTGGTGGTTCCAGAGGCGCTGGCGCTCGCTTGCGCCGCGTGAGTCGCAGCCCTCTTGCGTGCCATCTGGTCTGCTCCTGTCGTGCTAGCGTGGATAGAGATACAGCGGCGTGTACGTGATCTCAGCGTGCAGCGGCAGAACGCCGCCCGCGCCATCCGTCATGTAGGCCGCGCACTGATTGATCGAGACGCCGTTGATCTGCTGGCCGGGATCGAGGATGAGGCGGGCATCCGCCGCCGGATTGACGCTGATCGCGCCAGTCCCTTGTGTGCCTGGGCCGCCACCGGCATGCGCGGGCGCGGGTAGCGGCGCCGCCTCCACGCTGAAGCTCCACGCGGCGCGCTCGCCCAGCCCGTCGAGATACCACCAGAGCCACCGGTTGCTCACATCGAAGGTGGCGTTGGCGGCGTTGTTCAGCACGCCGACCAGCACGGACCCATCCACCGGCAGCAGCATCTGCCAGTTGGCCAGACCCGTCGCGCCGCCAGCCGTGAAATCGCCCCACTGGCTGCGCGGCGTGAGATAGTTCTGGCTCGGATCGGTCAGCGCGCCAGCGGGCAGCGCGGGCACATTCGCCTGCCCCAGATCCACCGCCTGCCAGACGTACTGCTTCGTGATCGCCCTGACCAGCGGACCATAGTAGGTGCCCAGGAGATCGCTGCTGTCCAGCGCGCCATACCACGGCTGCGTCTTCTGCTGCGTCACCACGCGCGCCTGCACGTTGCCGAGATTGCCCGGAGCCTGGGAGGTCTGGAAGCGGTTGAAGAGGTGATAGACGCCGAGGGCATCGGCGGGGGCGAAGCTGAACGCGCGCGGGTTCCAGCCGTTCGTGACCGTCGCCTTGACGAAAAACCCGCCGTAGCTGGCCGCGTTGAGCACCGCGGTGGCCGTCGGCGAGAGCGCTGTCCCGTAGAACGCGATGGACGCCCCCACCAGCCGCGCGTTCTTCGACGCCTGCGCCCGCCTGCCGAGCGCAAAGGTCAGCGCGTCCCCCCTGGCGAGACTGCTGACGCAGGTGCCGAGCGAGACGTGCGCCGGAGCGGGCAGATCGCCCTCCAGACCCGAGAGGAGCAGTTGCGCGGGCGACTGCGGGAAGCGCAACTCAGCGTACGGCATCGCCGCCTGGCCCGTGGAAGTCACGTTCCAGCACTGCACGTTATCGAACCAGACCGTGCCGCCCGCGCTCCCCGCGGTGCCGTCGGCTGCCCCCAGCCGCAGGTCGAGATAGGCGCAGCCCGCGCCAGTGACGTATGTGCCAGAGAGCGCCACCCACGCCGCCTGGTTTCCCGTTGCCGAGGCGACCAGCCCCGACCGCACGAGATTGCCCGCCGCGTCGTACTCGTCCGCGCTGAGCGAGATGACCGCTGAGGCCGCAAGCCCGCTGCTCCGCGCCCGGACCGAGAGGCCCATGCTGTCGCCCGCCTGGCGCACCGGCACGCCATTGGCCACCTGCGATCCGCCAGTCGTAAGCTGCCAGCAGGCATCCACAGTGCCCGCCGGGGGCAGATCGAGCCGCGCCGCGCCAAAGCTGCCGACCGGACCACCATCGTACGTGCGGGCGGTCTCCTGCTCCCAGACGCCGGAGCAGACGCCGCTGGCCGTGCCGCGCCTGCTCGTGCACATCCAGCCGCCGGGACCAAACAGGCTCAGCGTGTGGACCTCGGGAAACGCCCCGCCGATGGCGCAGTCCGCCCCGATGGCGGCGATGGTCGGGCTGCCAGCGAGCGCCGTCACGCCGTCCTGCGTCGGGGCCGGACCCAGCGTGAGCACCGTCGCGCCCGTCGGCATGCCGGCGCTGTCGGCGATCACAACCACCTGCGTCTCGCTCTGCGCGCCCGGCGCGGTGGGGAACTGGGTGAAGCGCAGCCAGTACCACGCGCCAGCGGTGAGCGCCACGCCGGCTGAGGCCGCGTTGTACGCCGCGCCCGCGATGACCTGGGTGAGATACTGCCCGCTGGCGCTGATGTAGACGTCGAGGAAGTTGTTGCCATCAGCGCGGTGCAGCTTGAACATGAGGGCGTTGCCGCTGGCGGGACACTGGAAGCGCGCCTGCCAGGTGTTGACGGCGCCCCACGCGGCGCTGCCGAAGGACACCTCGCCGCCCGCCGGCAGCGTCATGACGTTGTCCGCCACGGAGGGAGCGGCGCCGGAGATCACCGTGTAGGCATCGACGGTCGTGAAGTCATCGCGGAAGACCGTCACCGCCGGACCGGAGGGCGCCTCGAAGCCGGGGTTGGGCAGCAGGTTTTGCAGGGTGACGCGATCGCCGCGCAGTCCGGGCCGGACGACGAGGATGATCTCGACCGGCTCGAACTGCAGCCGCAGCCACTGGCTCTCGTCGCTGGGGATGGCATGCGCCGCCCCCACCACGTCGAGATAGACCGGCGCGGTGGCGGAGGGCGGCTGCCACTGGACGGCGAAGGGCACCACCGGCGGCGCGTTGAGCCATGCCGCCAGCAGACGGATCGCCGCCACGAGATCAGCGGCGCTGCCCATTGGGCCGAGGATGAGTCGAACCGTCGCGCGACGGTTGTGCCGGTAGATCGCTCGCGTCGCGCTTTCGCCCTGCGTGCGGATATTGCCACTCGTCACCAGCGTGCGGGTTGGCGGCTCCAGCCCCAGCGCTTCCGGCCTCGCCAGCGTGAACGTCACGCCATCGTTGAGATCGAGCACCGGCCCAAGCTGTGGATGATCGCCAAACGTCCCCGTCAGGGGATCCGTCCATCCAAGCCGCAATACCGTCCCTGCCATCCTCCACCCCCTCGCGCGAAACAAAAAACGCCGCTCCCCACTCATGGCGCGAATGGAGAGCGGCGTCGTATCCGGACTGACCGCATGCTCGCGGCACACCAGAGGTTTCGTCTGGCAGCCACTGCATTCATTTTAGAATATCCGTTCTATTTTGGCAAGAGGAAGGTCGGGCCAACCGCTCGCCTGGCGTCTCTAGCATCACGTGAGAGAAGCCGTGAGTCACACATGCGGGCTGGCGGCTTGACCCGTTGCGCCGGTTTTCACCGCCCGCATGTGTGATGGCGACCGATCCTCATGTCTGGGGGGCGGGCGAGAAACGCGGCACCCGTTCTGTGCTACAATGCCGCCAACTGGCACGCTGGTCAGGAGGATGGCATGATGAGCGATGACGCGCGGATGCAAGCGCCGCGAGCAGTGGATGTTGCCACAGTGGATGGCGGCCCCGTCGTGTTGATAGCCAGTCCGCATGCCGGCAGCGCGCAGGGCATTGATGCAGCGCAAGTGCTCGAAGCGGCAGGGGTGAAGGTCGATAAGCGGCTGGACGTTGACGAGCTGGATCACGACGCTCCCCAGGGCGCGGAATGGCTCGCGCGCGGATACCGGGCAGCCATCGCGGCTGGCGGCGACGGCACCATCGGCGCGGTTGCCACGCAGGTCGCCGGGAGCAACCTGCCGATGGGCATCCTGCCGCTGGGCACGGCGAATGATGTGGCGCGTTCGCTCATGATTCCACTCGATCCAGCGGAAGCCAGCAGCGTTATCGCCACGGGGCGGGCCACGCGCGTGGATGCCGGCCAGGCATTGCCAGCGACAACGGAACCGGCTCCCTACGTGACAGACGCGGCCGAGCGGGCGGAACGGCAGATGCGTGAAGGTGCCGGGGCATACTTCATCCACGCGCTGACTCTGGGCCTGAACGTTGAGTTCGCCCGGCTGGCGACGAACGTCGCGCGGCGGCAGCGCTGGGGCAATCTCAATTACGCCACGGCAGTCCTCGAAGCGATCACGCGCTATGAGCCCGTTGAGGTAAAGCTGCACCTGCGCGACGCGCGCCGGATGCAAGCGCCGAACCAGTGGGGCAACCTGGAAGCCGCGCTCACCGTAGAGGCGCGGGTGATTCAGGTGGCTGTGGCGAATAGTCCCGTCTTTGGCGGCGGAATGGGCGTGCGCCTGAGCGGCGTCAATCTGCATGACAGCATGCTGGATTTCATCGTGCTCGAAGCCCTTGAGGCACGGCACCTGCGGGAGACGGTAGACGGGCTGCTCGAAGCGCTTGACCGGCTGCGCGATACGTTTACTGGCAATGGCGAGCGGCAGCAAGGGCAATCCGGCGAATCCGATAATTCGGGCGTGAGTTTCATGTTGCCGGGGGTGCAACGCTACCAGGCGCGCGAAGGGCTGTTACGTACCGCGCAGCCACTCGACGTGACGTTGGATGGCGAGATCCGCTCGCATACGCCGGTAACGGTCAAAGCCGTGAACGGGCCGATTCTCATCCTCCTGCCGGAGAAATCGCCATATTTCACGCGGCGCGCCTGAGCAATCCACAGAGGTAGCGCGCAGAGCCGCGCCAGACACGCGGGAGAGGAAGGTCAACGCACTGTGAGTCAGCGTAAGCACCCACCCAGCGACTCCGTGCGGCCCGCGCGCCCGCGACGGCGCCAGCGTGCCCAGGATGAAGGCAGCTTCGCTCCAGAGCACCTGGAGCCGGTATTTTCCCCGGAAGCCATCGCGCTGGTTGAGCGCTTCGCAGAGGATCAGCCGTTCCCTCTCGACCCTTTTCAGATCGAGTCCGCGCGTCACCTCGCGGATGGGCGCTCCGTGCTTGTGGCGGCGCCGACCGGAACGGGCAAGACGGTCATCGCGGAATTCGGCATCTGGCAGGCGCGGCGCAACGGCATGCGCGCCATCTATACCGCGCCCCTCAAGGCGCTTTCCAACCAGAAATTCCGCGACCTGCGCGAGCGATATGGCGAGGCGGAGGTGGGGCTGCTCACCGGCGACATTGTGACGAATCCCCGTGCGCCCGTCGTGGTGATGACGACTGAGATCTACCGCAATATGCTGCTCGAAGGCTCGCGTGTCGCGCAGCTCAGTGCCTCGGATGAGGCGCGGCTGCTTGTGGAGGGCGGGCGCGAGGCCGAGGATAACGGGCTCGCGGCGGACGACATCGCGGAGCTGGCGCGCCGTGCCGCGCTGGATGAGCAGCTTTCCACCGTAGGCTGCGTGGTCTTCGACGAGTTGCACTACCTGAGCGATCCATTTCGCGGTCCCGTCTGGGAAGAGGCGATCATCCATTCTCCGGCGCATGTCACGTTCGTGGGCCTTTCAGCGACGGTCAGCAATGCCGACGAGTTGCGGCGCTGGATCGAATCCGTCCACGGGCCGATCGCGCTTGTCTTTCACGATGAGCGAGCCGTGCCGCTGGAGCACTACTTCTATCTGGATGGTCAGCTGCACCTCGTTATGAACGCGGAGGGGCAGCGCGTGGAGCGGTTCCCTGATATCGGCGGCGAGGCCAAGGCAGCGCGGATGCGCGGTCGCCGCCGCTTCACCTACGGGCCGCCGCCAGAGGCAAATGGCGCGCAGACGGAAGCGCGTGAAGAAACGCCCCCTGAACGCGAGGCGCCGGAGCCGGGCGAGGTCATCACGGCACTGCGCGAGGCGGGTTTGCTGCCCTGCATCTACTTTCTGCCCGGCCGCAAAGCGGTGGAGCTGGCCGCCGAGAGCGCGATGGGCCATCTGCTGGTGGGCAAGGAGGATCGCGCGCGGCTCTCTGCCGAGGTACACAAGTGGGTCGCGGCACTGCCGAAAGAGGACCAGAAGCTCGATCAGGTGCAGCGGCTCGTCGCGCTTCTGCCACGCGGGCTGGCCTTCCATCACGCGGGTTTGCTGCCTGGGCTGAAGGTGATGGTGGAGACGCTCTTCCAGCGGGGCGAGCTGCGCGCCGTCTTCGCGACGGATACGCTGGCGATGGGCATCAATATGCCCGCGCGCAGCGTCGTGCTCGGCAGCCTCAGCAAATTCGACGGCACGCAGATGCGGCTTTACACGCCGAACGAATACCAGCAGGCGACCGGCAGGGCGGGCCGCCGCGGGATGGACGAGCGCGGCGCGGCGATCCTGCTCTATTCGCCGTGGGATGCCTTCGAGCCATCCTTCCGCGCGCTGACGGGACCACTCCTGCCGGTGACGAGCGCCTTCACCATTCGCTACAACACCGTGCTCAACCTCTGGCATCCGGGGGATATCCGGCGGCTGCGGCTGGCCGTGGCGGCGAGCTTTCGCGAATTCCAGCGGCGCAGCGTTTCCGCCTCGTTTGGCGTCTCACGGCGCGGGCAGGGGCACGGGCGCGCTGATGCGGCGGAGAAATCGCAGCGCAGTCCCTATGCGCTGAGCAAGATTGCCGCTGAGGAGCTGTATGGCACGATTGCCGTCCTGCGGACGCTCGGCTACATCGGGCGGGATGATGAACTGACCGTGAAGGGCCGCATCCTGCGCGGTATCTTCCATCCAGCGGGTATGATCCTGACGGAATTGCTGGTCTCAGGCGCGCTAAATGGCTTTTCGCCTTCGGAGCTGGCCGAGGTGGTCAGCTGGTTCACCTATGATGACGACCGTCCGCTGCGCAACTATGCCCGGCTGCCGCATCGGCTCTTCCAGATTCGGCGCGAGGTTTTCGCCACTGAGGTGCGCGTGCTCACCCTGGAGCAGGAAGAGGGGCTTGACCTCAGCCCGCGCATTGCGGATCAATTCCATAGCATCGCGCTGAACTGGTCCAACGGCTTTACGATCAGCGGCCTGCTCCGCCGCGTGGACCTGGCCGAAGGCGATCTGCTTGTCGTGTTGAACCAGACGATTGATCTGCTCCAGCAGCTGCAATCCGCGCTGGGCCAGACGCTCGACGCGCGCGAACTCTGGCGTGAGGCACTGGCCGAGGGCAGCCGGAAGGCGCGCGCGCTCGCGCAGTTGCGCGCTTCGCTCGATGCGTTGCGTCCGGCGCTCGGCATGGCCTGGAGGGGGATGATGCGCGGCAGCGTGGCGCAGAGCCGTGCGATCCCTTCCGTGGCCACGCCCACCCTGCCTGATCTGCCCCCGCTGGCGATGGCTGAGAATGATGACGAAGACCTGCAACGGCAGGAGCGCGACGAAGATGAGCCGGTCGAGCGCGAGATTTGAGCGCATCGCCCAGGCATGGCGCGCGCGATGCTGGCCATTCTTGCAGCGGCATATCTCCGGACCCGCCGTCGTGCGTGCGGGATGATCGAAGGCGAGGCTCCAGCCATGCCAACGGACGAGAATGGCAGCGCGCGAGCGCTCGCGCCCGATAGCGCAAAGCTACCTCCCGGCACACGACCGCAGAGATCGATGTGGCAGGTCATCCGCTCGATTGATCGCTATGGGCTGGTGCTCGGTCTGCTCATCGTAACCTATATCGCGGATGCCATGCTCAACTCCAGCGCGGCTGGCCGTGTCATCATCGTGGCGCTGCAGGGCTCGACGCTCGCGCTGGTGCTGCAGACATCAGGCGTCCGGTGGTTCTGGACGCGCCTGGCGTGGCTCTATGTGGGGCTGGCAGTCCTCCTGGCGATTGGCGAGGAGGTCATCCAACCGGCCCATGCCACGCCACGGCTTGTCCCGGCTGCGGGTGGAGTGCTGCTCTTTATCGCGCCGTTCGTGATCTTGCGGCGGATTGTGCGCCACACCCGCGTTTCCTCACAGACGATTCTCGGCGCGGTATCCGTCTACATCCTCATAGGCGAGTGTTTCGCCTACCTGTTCCAGTTCACGAGCGTCCTTCAGGCGGCGCCGTTCTTCACGACACTCTCCACTGCCAGACTCACCGACTATCTCTTCTTCAGCTTCACGACGATCACGACGGTCGGCTACGGCAACCTCGTGCCAGCGAGCGAGATCGGGCAGGCATTCGCCATGCTCGAAGCGCTGACGGGCCAGATCTATCTGGTGGTGGTCGTGGCGCGGCTGGTCTCAATCTGGGCGCCACGCAACGACCAGCCGCCGGCATGAGTGGGATGCTTCGCGCCCGCCCTCAGCGCACCTCGAAGAGACGCTCGCGGTCCGCTGCCGTCTCGCAGGTATAGCCGGAGCGAATCATCTCCACGAGCTTGCGCCTGCCCTTGGGACTGCCGATAAAGACCGACCCGACCAGCCGGTTCTCATGGAAGAAGAACTTGCGATAGTCGGTGCCCCCCTGCTCGTTTCGCAGCGTGCGCGCGATGGACGTCAGCGCGGGATTGTCGCCTTCGGCCAGCCCGACCACGACGATATTCGTATCGAAGATGGGACTGCTGCGCGTCGGCACGTCGAGGAACGTCTCATCGCCGCCCGCCATATTGCGCGCCGCGATCTGCCCCTGGGCCAGCGCGTTATCCCACGTGCCGATGGTGCGGTAGCGGCGGGTCAGCGGATCGAAGAACTCGGCAACGTCGCCCGCCGCGTAGACGTCTGGGACGTTCGTGCGCAGGTGCTCATCCGTGCGGATGCCGGAGGCGCGTTCGATAGGTGTATCGCTCAGGAAGGCGTGATTGAGCTGCAAGCCGATGCCCACGCCGATCATGTCAGCCGGATACTCCCTGCCCGTGGTGCCGACTACGCGGCGAGGCACTCCGTGCTCGGTGATGACGGAGGCGATCTGCTCACCATGCACCACTTCGACGCCGTGGCGCGAGGCGATCTCTTCGACCAGCCGCCCGCCCTCCTCATCCAGCACGCGCCGCAGCCAGAACGGGCCGCGCATCAGCCAGGTGACGTGCAGGCCGCGCTTGGTCAGTCCTTCGGTGAGGTCATAGGCCATGTAGCTGCCGCCGGTGACCACGGCCGCTTTGCTCTCTGCCACGCGCTCGACGATGGCGCGCGTGTCATCCAGCGTGACAAAGCTATGGATGTGGCGCGCACCGCTCGTGCCTTCCGCTTCGAGCGGGTTCGGCCAGCCGCCGGTCGCCAGCAGCAGGCCATCGTAGGCCAGCGGGCCGCCGCGACTGAGATAGACCACCCGCTGACCGGTATCCACATGCGTCGCGTAGGTTTCGGTGAGCAGGGTGATGCGCTGCTGCTCATGCCAGGCGTGATCGCGCATCATCACCTTCTGCTCGGGCATCACGCCATCCAGCATGCGCTTGAGCGAGACGCGATTGTAGAGCGGATAGGGTTCATTGGTGATGAGCCAGATGTCGCAGGAGGGGTCGTCTTTGCGCAGCGTCTGCGCGCAGGTCGTTCCGGCGATGCCGTTGCCGATGATGACATATCGTCTGCTCGGGGTAGCCACCCTGTTCTCCTCATTTCATAACCAGAAGCCGCGCGAATGGAGGCGAGGTCACGCGGCGCACGAATCCAAGAAGGAGTATGGCAGGCAACATGCGCCTTTCCGCTCACGGCTGCGTCACGATGCGGCGGACGGCGATACGCGCTGTGATGCGATTGGGATCGCTTCCAGCCAGTGGCTTCCCTTCCAGCCTCATGGGGTGGCCGGGGTATGGAGATGTGCGCCGCGCGCAGCGGCTCAGCCGGTCGGGGCCAGGAGCATGTGACTGCCCGGAGCATCCGCTCTATTCTGTAATCAGCTTGTGACGCTTGCACATCGCGCTTTGACCCGATCGCGACGCTCATCACGTACCACCTCTGGCAGAGGAGACGTAGGGCATCCGCGCATGATGCCCACGCGCAATCCCTCCGCTAGGAGCGGGATATGGCTACGAACATGCAATCTCCGTTCACGCGGGCGACCGCGCAACCGCTCGCGGCGAACCGGCATCTCGCGTTGCGGGCGACGCTCGTCGCGATTGGCGTCTTCCTGCTGGTCACTACCGTGGCGGGCGCGATCTTCGTCGTGCCTGGCATGCCGCGCGATATGCTCGCGGGTACCCCATTCACGGACTACACCATACCCGCGCTGGCTCTAGGAGTTCTCTGCGGTGGCAGCGCGCTGGCCGCGGTGATCGGCGTGATCGTACGTCCGTGGCTTGGCGGCCTGGCGTCGATGGTCGCGGGAGCCATGATCATCGGCTTTGAGATCGTGGAGATTCTGGCCATCGGATTTACCGCGACGGCGGATTCGTTCAATCCCGCCTCATGGCTCCAGGTGTTCTATCTGGGAATCGGCGCGGCTGTTATGTTCCTCGGTTTTCATCTCTGGCAGGTCGAAACGGACGCGTGGCGGCAAAATAGCCAGTGAGGCGCCGCGAGTGGCGTGCCCCGATGCGCCAGAGCGTCATGCGTGGTCACTACCTCAGCGGCATCAGCACGAAGTCATAGTTGACGCTGTAAAAGGGAACGCCGACGTGGTGCGCGGCGGCTTCTTCCGCGGAAGCGTGCCGCACGAAATCGACCACGAGCGAGTCCTTGGTCCCGAAGACAGCGTCCGAGTAGAGGTAAGGATCACCTTTGACGAAAAGGTGGGTCGTCACGGGCCGGAATCCATCGGCTGAGACGATGAAATGCACGTGCGCCGGGCGGAATGGGTGGCGGCCAAGCGCCCGGAGCAACTCACCCACTGGGCCGTCATCCGGAATGGAGTAGCTGACCGGCTTGATGCCGACGATCTTGTAGCGCCCGTCCGCGCCGGTGCGGAATCGCCCGCGCAGGTTCATCTCGGGCTGCTCCGGATCCTGCTGCTCGTAGAGTCCGTTTTCGTCCGTCTCCCAGACGTCAAGCAGCGCGTTGGCAATCGGCTCACCATCAGGAGTGAGCACGCGGCCCGTGAGCACGGCAGGCTCCCCACGCCCATCCTGGCTGATCGAAGCGCCGTATGGCAGATCGCGCGCGCCGGGCCGGTAGAATGGCCCCAGAACGGTCGAAGCGGTGACGGCCTCGCTTCCACGATGGTTCACGGCATCCACCAGCATGCTCACGCCAAGCACATCCGAGAGCAGAATGAACTCCTGCCGCCGGTCGTCGCAGAGCTGGCCCGTCCGAGTGAGGAACTGGATGGCCGTGAACCACTCCGCTTCCGTTAGCTCCACTTCCCGAATGAACGCGTGCAGGTGGCTGATGAGGCTGCTCATGACGACCTTCAGCCGTGGGTCTGCTGTTCCCGAAAGGCTCTGGAGCACGTTCGCGGTTATCGTCGCTTCGTCGTGGCCATCGTCAGTGCTCATGATCTGTTCCCTTTTGCGTCTGCCCGGGGGCGTATGCGTCTTTGCGCGCAACAATGCGAATGGCCCTGCCCGGTCCGCGTGTTCAGCCCATCTTGTATGTGACCAGCCCGGCGGCGATCAGCAAGCCTGACACGTTCCGCACCTCGACATCGAGATTGACGAGGCTCAACCCTTGCCGCAGCACGCGAGCCGTAGCATAGAGGTTCGTGTGCTGCGCGGGTTCCAGGTAGCTGATGCTCATGCTGGCAGTCGCGCCGCGCACCTTCTCCGGTGCCGGCGCGGCTGACCACGCGGCGACCATCGCGGCGGTATCGATCAGCGAGGCGATGGCGCCGCCGTGAACGGTGCTGCCAATGGTGACAAGCGATTCGCTGAACGGCATCAGCAGTATCGCTTCTCCCGGCGCGATGCTTTGCAGTTGAATGCCGAGGTGCCCAAGATAGGGAGACACAGGCAGAAACTGACGCATCAGCTCCTCGCCTGATCGCGGGGTGTCATTCGCCGCGGCGTCGTCGCCTGATCCCATGCGCGTCCTCCTCGCCACAGCGTATTCACCGCGACCGCTCTGTCATGTGGCATGTACCACCACCGGGGCGCGGAGTCAAGCGGGCGACTTCAGTCGCCGCCTGCTACTCCGCTTCTCCGGCATCCGCCAGTGGCAGCTCGAACCAGAAGGTTGAGCCTTTGCCCACGGCGCTTTCCACGCCGACCTCACCGTGGTGGCGGTCTATGATCGTCCGCGTAATGTAGAGGCCGAGGCCCAGCCCGACGCCCGCGCCGCTCTTCACCTCGATCCCTGGGGCGGTGTGGAAGCGCTCCCAGATGCGAGCGTGTTCTTCAGGCGGAAGGCCCGGCCCGTGATCCGTGACCGTCACCCGTACACGCGCATGCTTGATGGTGATTTCAACCTCGACTGGCTTCGTCTCTTCCGAATACTTGAGCGCGTTGGTCAGGAAGTTCGTGGCCACCTGCCCGATTCTGTCCGGATCGGCGTTGACTATCGCGGCTTTGTTCGGAGCGTGGAGCGTGATGCCGCGGTCGGGCCACGCAAGCTGCTGCTCGTGTACCGCTTCGCGCACGATGGGGACCAGATCGCAGAGCTCGCGGCGCATCTCCAGCCGGTTCGCCTGGATGCGCGAGACATCCAGCAGATCACCCACCAGACGGTTGATCAGCTCGGTCTGACGATCCGCGCGCGCCAGCAACGTATGCAGCGACTCGAACCGCTCGGTCATGCCGCTGAGCCGCTGATCCTGAACCAGGCTGTGCAGCCGGCGCTCGGCAAGCTGCACATTGGCGCGGATGGTGGTCAGCGGCGTGCGCAACTCGTGGCTGGCGACGGACAGAAATTCATCCATGCGCCGGTTTGCCTCACGCAAGGCGATGCCATTCGCGATGGCTGCCTGCCGCTCGCGCACCAGCCGTGCCCGCTCGATGACGACAGCAGCGAGCTGCGCGATGGTGGCCGCGACGGCGAGTTCCTCCTCGGTGTAGCGGTGTGGCTTGCCGGAGTGGTCCAGCGCGATATTGCCTGCCAGCTTGCCACCGACTCGCATAGGAGCGACCGCCATCGTGGTGATGTTGTAGGGATTGGGCATCTGGTCAAACGGTGGCTTCGTCACGTCGATGACGATAACCTCGCCAGCGGCCAGTCGCGCGAAGACCGATCTCGTCGCGTCGTCCTGCGCTGGGGGCTGTTGCGCGCGTTCCCGCTGCTCCTTCCACCAGTGCGCCTCGTCCTCCGGCTCCATGCCGACGACCGTGAGTGGCTCGGAGTGCCCGGTATCCGGATCGTACGTCGATATGCTCACGCGCGAGCAGCCTAGCACTGTGCGCGTCAGCTCCGCGATGTGTTTCGCCGTCCGGGTGGCGGCCACATCCATTTCATCCGTCTCGTCGGAGACGACCAGCGTCTCCGCGATAGCCACAATCGCGTCAAGCGCGGCGCGGGTACGCTGCTCGACGCGGCGGCGAGCGGTCACGTCGCGCGCGACGACAATCGCGCCGGTGATAGCGCCGCTGGCATCGCGTAGGGGCGCGCCACTTTCACTCAAGTAGAGCTTGCGGCCGTTCGGGAAATTGATGATCACCTCCGCGGAGGCGTCGCCGTGAAATTCCTCGCCGCGCAGCGCGCGCATCACTGGCAGCGCTTCCAACGGAAGCTGGTTGCCGTCTTCATCTTCCGGGCGAAAGAACGCTACCCGTTCGCTAACACTCGACCCGGCGAGCGCTGGATGCTCTTCCAGGTTGTACAGCGCCTCCGCAGCGCGGTTGAGCCGCGTGAGATTGCCGTTACGGTCAAAGACGAAGATGGCATCCGCGATTGCCTCGATGGTCGCTTCCTGTTCGGCGGTGCGCGCGGCGGATTCCATGGCCACGTGGGCAAGCTCGTCTTCCAGTTTCTTGCGGTCTGTGATATCCGTGTGGACGCCGACCCACTCGCGAATTTCGCCCGATGGCTCCCGCACGGGAACGGCGCGTACGAGGAAATAGCGATACACGCCATCACGTCGGCGCAGGCGATACTCCATCTCAAATAGCGTCCCGTGCGCGATGGATTCCGCCCAGTTCGCGCGAACTGCCTCGCGGTCGTCGGGGTGGATGGCCTCGATCCAGCCGAGATTGCGCACGTCATCCAGAGACTGGCCGGTGAATGCGCGCCAGTAGGGCATGTCCGTCACGCTGCCGTCTGGCGGAGTGGTCCAGAGAAGCTGACCGGTTAACTCTACGAGCGCGCGAATGCGTTCATCGCTCTCGCGCAGCTCACGACTGACGGTGGCTATCGAAGATCCTGTTTTCCGCTTGTCGCTTGCATGGTTTCCAGAGGGAAGGAGAAGCGGATCCGACGCTATGCCTGGTGTTACCTCTCGCTTGGAGCGATCTGCTGCCATCCGCGCCTCCAGAATCCCCAGCCGCGCAACAAAGCCAATGCTGAGGATAGTAACGCAGCAACTATCATGCCGTGTGCTCACCGGTTCATGCCTGTACGGGGCATGGCTGGTGGTTGCTCATGCTCAGGTATCATACCATGTCGCATAGCTCGGCAGGATGCGCCGTCACGCCTCAGGATGGCATTCGCGGACTCTAGCGCGCATGGCCAGATCCAGAAGAACTGGCCTTTTGTTCATCGGGGCATTTCATAACGGCTGAGTATGATCCCATGCCGCGAAGACACAGCCAACTTGTGGGCCAGGAGTCCTATACATGGTATATTATGTATACTTTCGTGACGCGATGAGTATGGATTCACTCTCCGCATGCTCGGGCAGGGATGGCCCGTAGACCCTTCTGAAGCTGGATAGCTCGGGTCTCCACATAAAGGGTATAGCTGTGTTCGCCGATTCGAGTTCACTTTTTAGCACGGCCGCCGGTCGCTCCGCGATGATGGAGTGGTATGGGCGCGGCCTTGGGCGGGCGGACGTTCCTGTGAGCACGCGCATCGTGCCCACGCGCTATGGGGAGACCCATCTCGTCGCCTCTGGCGTCCCGGACGCGCCCGCCGTGGTCCTGTTGCACGGCATGGAAGGCAACGCGGCAAGCTGGCGCTACCAGCTCGCCAGCCTTGGCCAGAAGTATCGTGTCTATGCGCTGGATATTATCGGGTCCGCCGGCAAGAGCGCCGCGACGCGTCTCTCGCACGACAATCATGAGTATGCGGCATGGCTGAGCGACGTGCTGGACGCGCTCGCCATCACGCGCGCGCATCTCGTGGGCGTCTCGAACGGAAGCTGGCTCATCCTCAAGTTCGCCGCCTATGCTCCAGAGCGGGTGGCCAGCGCGGTGCTGATGAGCGCGAACGGGCTCGTCCCCGTGCGGTTCCCGTATCATCTGGCTCGCGTAATCGACCTGGCCGCCATCCGGACGGTGAAGGATGTGCTCGCGGCGGCGCTGCTCACGCGCGGGCTGGTGCGTTTCTTCATCACGCGGTCGGCGATGGCGAGCGCCGAAATTGATCCCGATGAGATCGAGTGGTTCTATCTGCTCGCCAAGCATTACCGTTTCCGCTTCCCGCCGGGCCCGGTGGATGACAGGGACGTGGCCGCTCTCACGGCGCCGTCTCTCCTGCTGATGGGCGAGCACGAGCAGTTCTTCGGCGTGTCGGATGCCATCACACGCGCGCGGAAGCTGTTGCCCGATCTGCGCGGAGCCGAAGTCGTCGGCGGCGTCGGCCACAACATGTGCGCGGAGAATCCGGCGCTGATCAACGCGAAGTTGCGCGCGTTCCTGGATAGCGTGGCATAGGACAGGTGGGCGGTCGCTGGCGATCAGGTCCAGCGACCGCTCCGGCGCTTGTCGCGCCTGCTCGCGTTCTCAGAGGTGCGCGGGGCTTCCCTGGACCATTTTGCCTACGCTATACTGCTGAAGGTACTCGCCATTGATGCGCGGGCGAATGAGCACTCCAGGAGCAGGAGGACATGGGCAATCCGATCCCACACCGGCGGTTCGACATGGACGTCGCTCTCGACATGGCGGAGACGCTCCCGCTGCGGCGTGTTGCCCACGCGGCGCGCAAGGTTCCGGAGGTAACCCTGTACTTCTGGATCATCAAATTGCTGACGACAGCGATGGGTGAGACGACTTCGGACTACCTGGTCTACCACATCAATCCCTACCTCGCGGTCATCCTGGGCTTTGTCGGTCTGGTGGCCGCGCTGGTTCTCCAGCTGGCCGTGCGGCGCTATCACGCGTGGATTTACTGGCTGACTGCCGTCATGGTCGCGATCTTCGGCACGATGGCCGCCGATGTCGTGCATATCGTGCTGGGCGTTCCCTATCGCGTCTCCACTGCCGGTTTCGCGCTCGCGCTTGCTCTTGTCTTCATCGGCTGGTATCTCAGCGAGAAAACGCTCTCCATCCACAGCATCTACACGCTGCGCCGCGAGTTGTTTTACTGGGCGGCGATCATGGCGACGTTCGCGCTGGGCACCGCGACCGGCGACATGACGGCAGCGAGCCTGCACCTGGGCTACTTTCTCTCCGGCCTGCTCTTCATCGCCCTCTTCGCGCTCCCGGCCATTGGCTACTGGCTCTTCGGCCTGAACGCGATTTTCGCTTTCTGGTTCGCCTACGTCATGACGCGCCCACTCGGTGCCTCGTTTGCCGACTGGCTAGGCAAGCCGCGGTATTTGAGCGGTCTGGGACTGGGCACCGGACCGCTCAGCCTGGTGCTTGGGGCATTGATCGCCTTGTTCGTCGGCTACGTGACCGTTACCAAAGTGGATGTGAAGGATTCGCCGCGTCACTGATGCGCGGGTTGAGCGCGCGGTGATGCGCCGGGTTGCCCTGCAAGCAGGCGACTCTCAAAAGCGTTGGCGGCTGCGGCGGGACCACCTGTCGCGCCGAAGGCAGCGGCGATACGCCTTGCTCCCTCGGCTTTCGTCATGGCCTCACGAACTTTCTGCCGCAGGAGATCGGCCCGCAAGTGGCTGGCGGGCAGCCGCGTGCCAGCTCCGGCAATCTCCACGCGTCGCGCTACCTCAAGCTGGTCGCGGCCAAACGGCACAGCACAGACCGGCACCCCATGCGCAAGCGCCTTCTGCGTGGCGCCCATGCCGCCGTGGGTGACCGCGCAAACCGCGCGATTGAGCACGAGCCCATGCGGAAGAAAGCGTTCCAGGTGCGCGTTGGCGGGCGCCTGAAAGCGCGTGGGATCACCGGCTGGCAGGGTGGCGACGATCTCAACCGGCTCGTTCGCCAGCGCGTCAAATGCCGCCTGGATCAAACGCCCGTCATCCTGAAACTCCGAGGAGGTCGTTACCAGCACGATTGGCCGCGTGATGTCGTCCAGCCAGGCGGGCGCGTCAGCCGGAGGATCCCAGTCGCACGGGCCGACCATGACGACGTTCTCTGGCCAGTCGCGGCGCGGATACTCGAATGGCTCAGCGGTCATATACAGCACCAGCGGAGGACGGTAAAACATCTCATCAACTGCGCCAAGTGGCGCAAGGCTGAGTCGTGCGCGGGCATCGTTGAGCGCCGGCAGCATGGTTTTCTCGATGGTGCCAAGCACGAGCGGACGCAGTAGGCGGTCGCGCAGGCGTCCGAGTGGTCCTCGCGCGGGCGGGAGGCCGAGACCAAATGGCGGCGCGTCGGCTGAGCGCAGGGCCAGAGGATACGGGCAGAATGTTGCCCACGGGCCGCCCCAGGCTTCAGCCGCCGCCAGCCCGCCCCAGCTGTTGATATCCACGAGCAGCGCGTCGGGGTGCTCATCCGCGATGGCTTGTCGCAGATCTGGCGCGTCATATCTGGCACGGGCGCAAAATGCCCGCACGGAAAGCCCCAGCGCCTCACGCGAGTTATGGGCATGCCAGTCTTCGAGCTCGATTGCCTCTACCTGCTCGCTGATCGGAGCGGTTTCGAAACCGCGCGTTCGCATGAGCGACACCTGCGAGGCAATCGTGCGCAGCGCGATCTGGTGGCCGCGACGGCGCAGCTCATCAAGAATGGGCGTGAGCGGAAACAGGTGCCCGCGAGCGGGCGAGGTATACGCGAGAATGCGTGCCATCATGCGCCTCCCATCAGCAAGTCGAGCACTTCGCATAGAGCGAGCTCGGCTTCGCCGCGACTCAGCTTCCGGTCGCGACGCAAGAGTTTCCAGGCGAACACGTCTGTCAGCACGATAAACTGGGCGAGCCGTCGCGCTCGCTCATCCCCACTCAGGCCGGCTAGCGCCGGCGCGAATACACGCTCGCACCAGTGTGCGTGGTACTCGCGTCCACGATCCGCGATCTCATGCAGCCCTGGCGCGCGATTTTCCTCCGCCAGCAGGCGCAGCACCGCGTCTCCCATTTCCTCGTAGTGATCGAACAGGATGCGCATAGCCGCCCGAACATCGCCAGCCGGAGCTTCGTCCCGCTGGCGACGAATGCGCCCGTATTCCCGTTCGGCGCAGGCAGCGAACAAACCCTGCCTGTCGCCAAAGTGGCGAATTACCGTGGGCAGCGAGACGCCAGCGCGACGGGCCACCACCTCAAGCGGCAGATCAAGCAACGGCTGCTCCCAGAACAGGGCAATCGCGGCATCGAGGATGCGCTCGCGCGTCGCGGCCGCTGCCTCGGCACGCGCCGTCATCCGATAGCGTCGCTTGGGTGACTCTGGTTCAGTACGCATATTCATGTTAGTATACTAACACGAAATTATGCGTCGCGCAAGGGCGCCGGAAGATACTCGCGTCTTTCCGAGTGGGCCTGAAGAATTGGGACGTCATGGCGAACGGGTGACACGGTTGACGGGTCTGGTATCCGCAGTCCCTTCGGCAGCGAAAGAGCCGCCACGCTCCTCCGCTCGTGAGTGGCTGGGCCACGCGTTCGCGGCGCGTGCCTGGCAACGCTTATGCGCCGCCACTCGCCGTTCAGCCTATACGCCTATCGAGGCGACATCAGCATCGGGGAGTGATGGCGCAGACGGGGCCATCCGGCCCACGTATCCGCCTACGAGCATGCGCAGTTCGTCGCGCAGCTCATCGTGGGTAATGGCCTTGTCGAGCAGCGCCGCGCAGAATGACCGGCGTACCGCGCGCCCGCACAGGTGCAGTTCCTGATCACTCATCTCTGGGACCACCCGTCGCAGGGCCACTTCGAACTCCAGCGCGGTAGAGGTGAGCAGCGTTTCGATGACCTCCCAGAACGATTCGGCGCCAAGTTCCAGCGCCGCGTGAAGGGCGGGACGGCAAAAGCGCACGTTGCTCACGATGAAGTCGATGCCTTCGCTGATGTATCGTTCCGGTTCCAGATCGGTGAGATAGCCAAATCGGGAATGAAAGTCCTGACAGTGCCTGAGGAGGGCATCTGAACGTAGCCCGTGCAATACAAGGTCGCGCTTGGCCGGGAAGTAGTGGTAGAGCCCGCCAATGCTCAGGCAGGCAGCCTGTGCGGCCTCGCGCATGGAAAGCCGACGCGCTCCGTCCCGCAGGATCAACGGCGAAACCGCGTCATAGACCTCATTCTGGCGCGCCATCCGGTCCTCCGGGGGCCGCCCCTTTTTACCGAACGCCACGAATGGTTCCTCTCAATAAATCAGAAGTGTATTGCCAGCTTACGCAGACGCATGTCACTATAGAAGTTACACTATATGATCAGCCGCGGCCGGACGCAATAGCGCTGTAATAACCAAACGACTGGATATCGCGAAACGGTTGCGCCGCTGAGATGACATTCGGTTTTCGGGAGTGGAGGCATCGCGATGGCTCAATCAGGTGGCGTCATCGAACATCCGGTGACGGGTGAGAAGTTTGTCTTCCGCAAGACCGCGCGCGACACGGGCGGCGAGGCATTCGAGGTGGACTTTTACGGTCAGCCGGGAGCCTTTGCCGCGGCCCAGCACATCCACCCGCTACAGGAGGAGCGCTTTGAGATCGTCTCCGGGACGGTGTGCGTCCGTGTGGCGGGCAAAGAAACACTGAAAGGCGCGGGCGAGGAAGTGGTTATTCCCGCTGGCACGCCCCATGTCTGGTGGAATGCGGGCGATGATGAACTGCGCATGCGTGTGGCATTTCACCCCGCGCTCAGATCAGAATCGTTTTTCGAGACCTTCTTCGGCCTTGCGCAGGATGGCAAGGTCAGCCGCAAGACGGGATTGCCGAACCTCTTGCAGACAGTGGTGACCCTGCGCGCGTATCGAAACGAGATCATTCTGGCGCGGCCCTCACGGCTGGCGCAGATAGTGCTCTTCGGGCCGCTGGCCGCGCTTGGCAGGCTGCTTGGGTACAGGGCGGACTATCCCTATCCCTATGCCAAACAGGCGCACGCGCAGCCGCAGACACTCTAGGCTTCTCGCCGCGTCCTCACTCGTCGTGGTCCTCCACGCGGGCACGCAGCGCGTCGAGATACGCCCGCGTGGCGCGGCCACGGCTGAGCGCGGTATGCAGGGCGTAGCGTGTGGCATCGAGCGCGTGATCGTGCTGCTTGAGCGGCTGCTCGGAGGGATCGCGCCGCCCGTCCGCGCCGGTCGCGTACTGATAGCTGCCGTATTCGGCAATCGTGTGCGCGCAGCGGGGCGCGACGTAAAGGCCGCGCGTCCCGTCTTCCCGGCGCGCCAGCAGGCCCGTCACGGTCTGAATGCCGGCGCGCACGGCGTTATCCGCCGGCTGGGCGCTGGCCGCCAGCCCTTCGCGGACCAGCGCGGCATTCAGCGCGACGATGTGCTCCGGCTCATCGGGACCGCAATACCAGCGGCGAACGTCATAGCGGCGGGTCAGGTCCAAGAGCGCGGGCAGCAGCGTCTCCTCCAGTCCGGCACGTCGCTGGTAGAATTCGTCGAGCTGCCAGGCGCGCTCATCGCCATCCAGCCCAAATAGGACGGCTGCGGCGGGATTGGTATAGCCCCAGTCCACGCCGCCGATTACGTCGGCCCAGGCCGCGCCCTCCGGCGGCTCGCGCAGATGGCCCTGCGCCGTCGCGTCGAACGCGTAGACCAGTCCCTCGAATGCCGTGAAAAGCCCCAGCACCTCCTGATCGGCCAGCGCGCCCTCATAGCCAAGAGCCGCCACGTAGTCTGGCGGCAGGTTGTGCGCGTTGGCATAGGTGGAGGCGCGAAAGAGCCGGTGATCGGGGCGCGGCGCGTGCTCGAAATCGCGCCAGAAGCCATCCCGCCCGTGGGGCGTGCCCGTGGCCCAGCCTGCCGTCGCGTGGCCGGGCTGCCGCAGCCGCCCCTTGAGCACCTGCCAGGCGTAGTAGCCGCAGAGCGGCGCTTCATCCAGCCAGAACCACGCCAGAGTCAGCCCCCGCGCGCGATCTGGCTCATCCAGCGAGCGAAAGAGGATTTCCGAGCCGTTGCGCAGCAGCAGATATTGTTCGGACTTGTTGAAGCGGCGGATGAGCGTGGCGGGCAGCAGCGCGAAGAACGTCCGCTGGGTCGTGTCGCGCAGCATGGGGTACGTCGGCGCGCCAATCAGGCCAAGTGATCCGGGCTGCTCGACGGCACGCGCAATCGCCCGCACGGCGCCCGCATGCGTCTTGCCCGCGCCGATCCCGCCGACGTAGAAGCAGAAGCGTTCCGGCGCGTTCACATACGCCCACTGCACCGGATTCAGCGCCCAGTGCGGCATGCTGTCACGAACTGGCCCGCTCACGGTATCTCATTCTCCTTGCCCGCTTCATCCACGGCGCGTGGGGCTGGCGGCAGGTTCTCCGGACCCTCGGGCCGTCGCGTGATGGTGATATGCACCGCTCCTTCCGGCTCGCCAACGCGCGCGTAGAGTCCTTCGAGCCGGGCGACTTCGCGCTGCGCGGCGGAGGCGATGCTCAGGTAGCGGGCGCACTGCCCCGGCGCGCTGGCTTCGAGATCGAGGCATTCGCGCTCGTATGCGATCCACGCCGCGCTGGCAATCGCCCGCTGGCTTTCGATGGCGCGCAGCAGGTGATGCGCGTGCTCGGCCCGCTCCTCGCTGGCCAGCAGGCGCAGCCGTTCGCGCACCCAGCGGCGGACCGTTGATGGTGAAACGGCCAGCTCGGCGGCGATCAGCCCCGTCCGCCGTCCCTGGCAGTAGAGCGCGAAGGCGCGCTCCACGCGCCCTGCGTGCTCTGGCGACATCTCCTGCCGCGCGCGTGATTCGACGCGCTTGCCCATATTCGCCCCTCCTTTCGCCGCCAGTGTGCGAGCGCCCCCACCCACTGCGCCCCAGCGCCTCACGGCTCCCGAACACTCCAACCTGCCAGAAACGCGAAAACGCCGCGCCTCCCACTTCAGGAAGCACGGCGCCACTCTATGGCTCACCTGTCTCGCCGGGGCATCTCGCAGCCTCTGCCGAGCATCTACAGTATGTCTACAGTTTCGTCCGGATATCGCCAGTTATGGAGTTCGGCCCTTCGCCCTTCCACGTCAGCCAGATCTGCCCGCTTTCCGGCGCGCTCTCGTTGATGCGCGACTGATGCGCCGCCAGCCAGAGAATCAGCCGCAGCGCACGCCCGCGCAGCGTGACCCGCATTCCCTCGCAGCGCAGGTCCGCTTCCTCCACGCGTCCGCGCCGCGGCCCATCAGCCGGTCCATCGCGCCTCTCGCCCATGCTGCCACCTCGCCTCACTCTCGCATGCCAGGTTTCCGTGCCTGATATTTTAGAACAAATGTTCGCTATGGGCAAGAGGCGCTTGCCCGGTCGGCTGCGATCCGTGGCATGGGATGGGGAGATGTGTCCGCCTGCGGCTATCTGCGCGGTCATGCTGATGGTTTTGCCGCTGTCTCCGGCTCCGCGCTGGCCACTCGCGGCTCGCGCGGCTGCTCTTCGGGTGGGCGCATATTGCGGAAGAAGAGCCAGAACATCGCGGCGTTGATCGCCTGGAGCAGCGCGCCCACCTCGAATGGCAGCGAGAGCGACACCTGATCGAACAGATAGCCCGCGAGCGGTGGCGTCACGGCCATCGTCACCTGCGAGGGTAATGTGGAGATCGCTGAGACGCGGCCGCGCTCTTCCGCCGGGACGACGCCCATCACGTAGGACTGGCGCAGAGGGAGCGCCATGCGCTGCGCGAACATGCGCAGCAGGTAGATGCCGCCCGCCAGCCAGAAGGAGGGCGCGAGTACCATCGGAACCATCAACACGGCCTGGAGCATCCGGCCAATCGAGATGGCACGCACCAGTCCCAGCCGCCGAGCGACATTCGCCGCCTGGAGGTTTGAGACGAGCGCCGCGAGATTGATGATCGCATAGAGCAGGCCGATTTCCGCGGAGCCAGCGCCATAGCGCCGGAAGAACCAGTACGTGATGAACGGCCCGAAGAAGCCGATGGCGAGACCGTTCACCAGATTCGTCGCTGAAAGACGCAGGAGGATGCCCCATGTCGGGCGCGAGAGGTGCAGCCGTGGCAGGCGCGGACGCCAGGCCCGCCGGGTCTGGGCCTGAGGCGCTATCGATGGGCGCTGCGGCTTCTGGTCATGGATCGGCAGCGCCAGCAGACTGGCCACCACCGCGAGCAGGGCCGTCACGACGAACGCCGGACGATACGCCTCAATCGTGCTCACGCCTGTCATCTGTTGGACCAGTGCCGGTATGCCCGCCAGTGGCCCCGCGATGAGCGCGCCCAGCGAAGACGCGAAGCCCACGCGCCCGAAGAGCGCGTTGCGGTAGCGCGACTTCACGCTGCCTGCCAGATATGCCTGCTCGACTGGCTGATACGGCCCGATCATCCCGCCTCCCGCGCCCGCGCCGCGCCCGAAGGAGCCAAGAGCGGAGAAGAAGAAGATCACCGGCACAGCGCGCGAGAAGCCGAAGACGAGCCCGGCAGCCGCGGCGAAGAGCGGTACGACGACCAGAAATACTTTGCGTCCGATGCGGTCCGAGAGCAGCCCGCTGCTGGTTGAGATGATCGCGGACGTGACAGCGCCAACGGTGAAAAGCGCCCCGAGCTGGAGCGCGCTGAAGCCGATCAGCGCGAGATAGATAGGCGCGAGGATGCCAGCCATCGCGCGCGTCACGCTCATCGCCGTGCGCGCTAGGAGCAGCAGGTACGCGTCGCGTTCCATCCAGTCTGGCCGGAGCATGCGCGCGAGCCATCCGCGTGGCGAGCGATCTTCGTCCGATCTCTCGCCGCTCTGATCCATGTCGCCAGACTCCTCCGTGGATGGATGTGTGGTCCGCCGTGCCATCCGGCAGCGCCTCCAGTTCCGTGGTGCCACCATACGCCTATTTGTGTATACTACATGTAGTTGACTGTGTAAGTCAATCGGAAGAGAGTGTGTGCTATGCCGGCACAGGATGAGCGAGCGGAAGCCGCGACTGTGGCCCGGGAAGATGCCCTCGCGCTGGCGCGCCTGCTGGAGGCATGGTCGGCGCGGCTTGGCCGCCAGTATGGCCCGCTGACGCGACCGCAACGGCGTTGCCTGCGTCTGCTGGTGGATAACGGGCAGATGCGTGTAGGCGAACTGGCGCAGCGGCTGGAGATCACGATGGCTGGCGCGACCCGCATGGTAGACCGGCTGGAGGCGCAGGGCTACGCGAAGCGCCTGCGAGCGCAGCGCGACGATCAGCGCGAAGTGCTGGTCCTCTGCTTGCCGGCTGGCGAAGCCGCGCTGGCCCAGGCGGATGCCGCGTATGTGGAGCACGTCGGCGCGACTGTCGCCGCGCTTTCGGCTGGCGAGCGTGCCACCCTGATCGCCTTGCTCAGCCGGATCGCCGGCGGGCAAGCCGCTGGCTGAGCGAATGCGCTACCGCTGGCGGGGCAGCGTCCATGCGTTCTCCACCTTATCAAAGCCGATATGCGGGTAGTAGTCCATCGCGGTTGGCGCGGCGAGCAGGAGCAGCATCGAGTCCGGTCCGATGGCCTCGCGCACCCGCCGCACAAGCTCGCGTCCGATGCCCTGGCGCTGGCGGACGCGATCAACCGCGAGATCGGAGAGGTAGCAGCAGAAACTGAAATCGGTCAGCGCGCGGGCAATGCCAACGAGCCGCTCGCCGTCGCGTGCCGTAATCATCAGGTTCGCGTGCGCCACCATCTTCTCGATGCGCGGCAGGTCATCCACGGGCCGGTTGATTCCGGACCGGCGAAAGAGGTCCGCCACCTCCGCCGCATCCACGCGCTCCTCGATCGCATACGTCACGCTTGCCGCGTTCTCGCTCACAGGCTTGCCCTTTCGCTCATATCGCCAGCGTGTGCCGGCATCTCCGGCAAGCGTACGTGACTGAATGGCTCACTACAAGGGCCAATTCCCGCGCTGCGCGGCAGGCCAAATCATTCTGCGCTCCCCGCCGTGGACCCGCTCATTGACGAAGTAGCGGCGTTCCTGGCCGCATGACACGTGGTGTATCGTTGCTATGGTCGGGGCGCTTGTCTCGAACTCATTGGCGTTGTTCAGAATCACATGGAGCACTATGAGCGCGTCAACATTCGATTTGCCGGTACGCCCGGTCTGTGAGGGGATTCTGGATCTGCCGGACGCGCGGCTTTTCGTGCGCCAGTTTGGTGAGAGCGGTCCACGGCTGCTGGTCGTGCATGGCGGGCCGGACTGGGATCACACGTACTTCCTGCCGTATCTGCTGCCGCTCTTCGAGCATCTTCGGCTGACGTTCTTCGATCTGCGCGGCTGTGGCCGTTCGCAGCGCTTTGGCGATCCGCGGCGCTATCATCTCGATCTCGCGGTGGATGATCTGGCGTGGCTGGTGCGCCACTACCAGCCGGATGCGCTGCTTGGCTTCTCCTATGGCGGGCGGATCGCGCTGCGGCTGGTGGATCGCTATCCGGAGCTTGCCTGTCCCCTGATCCTGGCCTCTACTACGGCGTATGAGGATTTCCGGCCCGAGCTGGAGGCGTGGGCCGCGTACCGCGAGCGCGATACGGATGAGGTCCGCGCGGAGCTGGCGGCGATGCTGGCTGATCCCGCGCTCAGCGATGAAGAGAAAACGCGCCGCATGGCGGCATTGACCGCCCCGCTCAACATCTACGACCTTGCGCTTTTGCCTGAGTTGCGGGCCGTGCTGGACCGGGTGGCGTTCTCCGGCGAATGGATGTCCGCGCTGCGGGCGGGCCTGCTGGCTGGGGTTCGCCACGCTGATTACGCTCAGCGGCTGGCGGCTCTGGGCATACCGGTCCTGCTGCTGCATGGCGAGCAGGACATGTGCTTCCCCGTTTCCGTCGCGCGGCGTCTCGCAGCCGCTGTGCCGCGGGCGCGGCTGGTGGTTTTGCCGCGTGCGGGGCATCTCGCGCATATCGAAGCAAGCGCGGGCTGGAACGCTGCGGTGCTGGCGTTCATGGGCATCTAGCCAGCGAGGTGCATGTTGCCCGCTCCGTTCGTTCGCCGCTACGCTATGGGTAGACGCCACGTATGCGGCGAACGGAACGCGAGAGGAGCGCGACGCATGAGCACGTCACCAGGCAGAGCCGCGAACGGCCTGTCTCCAGCGGGACGATTTTTTCTCTCGCTGCACATTCGGCTCTATCAGATGACCGGCGGCAAGATCGGCGGGCGGCTCGGACCGCAGCGCATCCTGCTCCTCACCACCACTGGCCGCAAGTCCGGCTTGCCGCGCACGCAGCCACTGGCGTATTTCGAGCATGACAGCGCGTATGTCGTCGTCGCCTCGAACTGGGGGCGCGAGCAGCCGCCCGCGTGGTATCTCAATCTGCTGGCGTTGCCCCAGGTGAACGTGCAACTGGGCGGCGCTCACTTTGGCGCGACCGCGACCGTCGCCTCGGATGACCTGCGCGCCCGCCTCTGGCCCGACATCACGCGCCGCTATCGCCAGTACGCGCGGTATCAGGCCAGCACATCGCGCCAGATTCCGCTCGTCCTGCTGCGTCCGGGAACCCCGCTCGCGTAGGAATGCGTGCTTGAGCGGGCGATGATGGCCGCTTTCGGCCCCTCCAGACGGCATGCCCTGGAGCCGCCGTTCTGCGATGGCGCAGGGCGTGTCGAAACGAATGGAGCGCACCATGACTGGCAACGACCGTCCTCTCACATCCTTCTTCGCTGGCTGGGATAACCACAATCGCTTGCTGACGGCCGCGATCGCGTCGCTCACGCCGGAGCAGTTGGCGTTGCGCGCCACGGCGGAACACTGGTCTGTCGGCACGCTGGCGACGCATGTCGTTGGGGTGCGTGCCTACTGGTTCCAGGAGTGGATGGGCGTTGGCGGCGTGGATGTCGTCGTTCCGGATGAGTGGGATGAGAGCGCGGTGGCGGTACGTCGAGCAGATGAGCTGGTCGCGGGATTGGATACCACCTTCCGGATGATGTGGAACGCGCTTGCCGGCTGGACCTCCGCTAATCTCGACGAGGTGTTCTCCGATCCGCGCGGGCGGACGGATAGCGAGGGGCGCGTTCGCGCCCATTCGCGGCAGCGGATCATCTGGCATGTGGCCGAGCACGACGTACACCACGGCGGCGAGATTTCGCTGATTCTTGGCATGCACGGCCTCAAGGCGCTCGGTCTCTGATCGAAGCATATGGACACCGGGCATCACGCCACTACCTCGCGCCTGCCCGCTTCGTAGAGAAGGTAGTGGGCGTCGTGGATGCCCGCGAGCGCAACCGGGAGGCGTAGGTCAATGGAGATTGCATTTCATGGCGCGGCAGGTGGCGTAACGGGGTCATGCCACCCGCTCACGATTGGCGGGAAGTCCATTCTGGTGGATTGCGGCCTCTTCCAGGGTGAGGATGAGGAGCGGGCCGCGCGCAATGGGACTTTCGGCTTCGACCCGAAGACGGTCGATTACGTCCTGCTGACGCATGCTCACCTCGATCACTGCGGCAGGCTCCCCTTGCTGGTGAAGGAGGGTTTTCGCGGCGAGATCATCTCCACCAGCGCCACGCGCGACCTCGTCCGGCTGGTGCTGCTGGATGCTGCCGGGTTGCAGGCGGAAGAAGCGAAGCGCGAATCCCGCCGGAAAGCGCGCCACGGGGAGGAAGAGAGCGCTCCCGCCTATACCGAACTGGATGTCTTCGACACGATGGACCGCTTCACACGCATCGCTGCGTACGGAAAGCCGTTTACGCTCTGTGATGGTGTTCGCGTGACGTTTGGTGACGCCGGGCACATCCTCGGCTCGGCGTGGGTTTTGATCGAAGCGCAAGAGCAAGCCAAGCGCACGCGGCTCGTTTTTTCCGGTGATCTGGGTGGCCGCGACCATCCCGTGCTAAATATGCCTTCGCCCGCGCCAGTGGCGGATGTCGTCATCATGGAATCGACCTACGCAAATCGGCTGCACAAGCCGCTGGACTCCTCCATCGCGGAGCTGCGCGATGCCATTGGCGATACGCTCCAGCGCGGCGGCAACGTCGTCATCCCGACGTTCGCCCTGGAGCGCTCGCAGGAGATCCTTTATTATCTGCGTGATCTGGTCGAGCGCGGGGAACTGCCGCATCATCTCACGGTCTTTCTCGATTCTCCTATGGCGATCTCAGCCACGCGCATCTTCGAGCGCCACCCACAGAGCCTCAGTCCGCTGATGCGCGATCTCTTCGCCAGAGGCGTAGACCCGTTCCACCTGCCCGGCCTGCACTTTACCCGTGAGACATCCGATTCGATGGCGATCAACCAGATTACCGGTGGCGCGGTCATCCTGGCTGGCTCCGGCATGGCAACTGGCGGGCGCATCCTGCATCACCTCCGGCACAATCTCTGGCGGCGCGATAGCAGCGTTGTTTTTGTCGGCTACGCGGCCGCGGGCACGCTGGCGCGAGCGATCATCGACGGCGCGCGGCAAGTGCGTATCTTCGGGGAGGAGGTGCGCGTGGCGGCACACATCTATACGATTGGCGGCTTTTCCGCTCACGCCGACCGCGACGATCTGCTGGCGTGGCTGGCCTCGGCTGGCACGCCTCGCCATACGTTCCTGGTCCACGGCGAAGACGCGCAGCGGGAGGTTCTGGCTGCTACGCTGCGCGAGCGCGGTCTGCGCGTCGATCTGCCCGCTCTGCACAGCCACTATACGCTCTGAAGCGGGTGCGCCAGTCGCTTGGGTGCGAGCCGGTGGGCGCAGGCGGCGCCAGCCCACGCTGAGACGATCCACACCACCAGCAACCATCCCTGGCTGACGGCGGATCGTAGCTGGGTGGTGGCGGGCGATCTGCACGCGGGCGAGGGCATCGTCACGCTGGACGGGGCAGCGGCGACGGGGGCGTGGGTGCTGGCAGGAGCCGTGCTGGTGGAGGGTTATCGGCGCACGAGCATCTGTGACGGCTCGATGATGACCAGCGTGTTTTCAAGTGATTGGCCCTGTACACCATGGAGTGCCGCGAGAATCCGGCTTATTCTGTGTTCGCGCGGCCATTCACGAGGTAACTCGACGATCACAATGCCTGGATGCGGCGAGGGGAACTGATCTCTATCACGTTCGATATCATGATCTTGCGTGATGATCGTGGCATGAGCCGTCCTCGCATAGGAGAATACATCCATATCAGGACGCCCCCGCAGACCTACATCGTAGGCATGTTCCGCTTCGTATCCCTGTTGCCGCAGGAAGTAGGCCATCCTGGCTGGCAGATTTTCGTCTACCAGAAAGCGCCACGTCGGCGCGTCGCTAGCTGGCGGCATAAACTGTAGTGGAACGGACGACTTGAGCCGCATAACCGAGCGCGGCCTGCACCTGTTCCTGCGTCAAGTGATAGTCATCCATGAGTTCCTGCATGGTTGATCCGCCCGCGAGCTCGCCCACCACAACCTCAACGGGCACGCGCGTGCCAGCGATTACTGGACGCCCATGAACCACGGCAGGATCAACCGTGATGCCTGGAAATACTTCTTTGCCCATGATGCCCTCCTGAGCCAGCTCTCTACACCAACTGACCGGCAGGTGTGGACCGCGGCGTGCCGCACATGTGCTCATTGTATTGCATTCGATCGCACGTCGATGGCCGGCTCTCTCGATATGCTAGCGGACGGCTATCAGGATGCCGGGGCGATCTCACGCATATGAACGATCTCGCCCGCTCGAATTGGGCGTATCTGCGCGGCAAAGAGCGTCGCCACCGTGTGTCGTGAACTCGACCGTACAGCCTTTGCCGTCCTGATGTACCAGCACGACCGTGCCCAGTTCTCCGGCACGCAGACCATGCTGCGGCAGATCCGTCATCAACACGACGGTGCGTAGTTCGTCAGCCGGGTGTGGACTCCCCTGACCGGATACGCGGGAATGATCGCCTGCTCGAACGCAGGTAATATCATCGTCGCTATCCGGTGCTCGTCGCCTCGCACGCTATGCGGACGGCCGTCATCGTGGATCAAGCATACCGTGCGAACCGAGTCATCCTGCCGTAACCGTGATGGTCAACTCCTGGTGTAGCAGCAGGCAGCGGCGACGGGGGCGTGGGTGCGCGCCGTGCCCGCTCAGGCGGAGCCGCTACGGAGTAGAGACTGCTTCCTCGATCATCCCGCCCGCTCGAATACGACCACCGGAATGACACGCGCCGTCTTCTCCTGCTGGGCGGTGAACCAGGGCACGATCTCAGCCTGACGGGCGAGTATCCGCTCCCGCTCGACGCCCTCCGCGATCCACGCTCGCGCCGGGAATCGCTCGCTGCCCAGCTCGATCACGACATCGGGATGCGCTCGGAGATTGTGATACCAGTCGGGATGGTCCGGAGCGCCTGCGTTGGCCGCTACGGCAACATATCGCTCGCCATCCATGCCATAGCCGAGTGGAATCGTATGTGGACGCCCGCTGCGCGCGCCTGTTGTCGTCAGCAGAAGGATATGGCTGTTGGCGAGCTGGCCGCTCAGCTTGCCTCCGTGGGCGCGATACTCCTCGATGAGCGTCTCGTTGAACTTGCGCATCGAATCCATGCCGCCTCCTTTCTCCTGCTAGGAAAGCATGCGTAACGCGATTGGCCCAACCTGACCTCAACCACGCGCAGTGTATCCACTGACCGGCTGGTATGCCACGCGCCCTGGCTCATCAATTCAGGTGTCAGGGCGTCATTCGCGCCGCGACCTCACCCCTTGCGGCTGCGCCGCTATCCCCTCTCCTCACGGGAGAGGGGAGTAAGCCGCCTGTCGAGCCATCTATTTAACGATGGGCGCGCACCAGGCGCCCCAACGAAATCTCCCGGCCATTCGCCACGTCCTCCGCCCACGCAGCCCTCGCGATATCGGAGAGAGGCGCGCGGCGGGAGTGAGGTCCACCCCTGTGCCGGGTCAGGGTCATCTCCGCGCTATGAGACCCGCAGCGACCGCAGCGTCTTGTCGATCTCATGCCAGGTGGCTTGCCGCCGCCCGCCCAAGGTGCGCGGGACGCCCGTCGCCGCTCCCTCCGGCGCGTGGAACGTGAGCCACGTGCTGAGCGCCTCCGCCCAGATTTCCTCCGGCTGGCGTCCCGCCTGTCGGGCGACCCGCGCCGTCTGCCAGAGGAGTTCCGGCGGCAACCCACGCTCGCGCCGCCGTGCCTGCTTCGTCAGCGGACCCGATGCCGCTGCCCGCTCTACTGCCTGCATGTAATGCAGGCTCACCGCATCCACCGACGCGCTACCCAGACTGCTGCGCGCCGCCTGCGCCTCACTGGCCCGCTGGATCGCCTGCGCCACCCGTGGGCGCGAGTAAGATAGCGAGTCCCTGTCTGTCCGCTCTTGCCGCCGCTGCCACCAGAATCGCATTGCCGACCTCCTGCTGTCGCCTGCCGTCGTCTGTCTCCGCTGCCGCCCTACGCAACATTCCGCCGCTGTCCGTCGCCAGGCACATCTTGCCGTGCGATATCGAACAAATGTTCCATATCATAGAACGGGAAAGCGTGCAAGCTGGTCACCCCTCTGGATAGGAGAATTGGGTGGATGTGGGTCGAATCGGGCGAGATGTCGCAGTTCCGTCACGGTTTGCGCCGCAGTCTGGAAGTCGGACACGCCATAGTGTTCGATGAACCGTATAGACTACGGCGAGTTTGGTCGCCGGAGGCGAATCATCGGGAGCAACGGGGGAGGAGTCCGATGAGGAGATATCTTGGCCATATGCGCTGGGCGCTCATGCTGCCCGCACTTATCCTGCTTCTCGGCGCGAGCATGATCAGTCCCTCGCCGGCCAGCGTTTCAGCTGCGGCAGCCCCGGCGGCTGGCGACTGCCTCGGGCCGGTCGCCGGGCAGTATGTCTATGACTGCGCGCATCTGCTTACGCCAGCGGAGATCGCGACGCTGGAGCAAGACGCCGCGACGGTGGTCAAGGCGGGCGCGCCTACCATCGTCTATCTCCAGGCGCGCAACGCGACGGCAGAGCAGACGCTTCAGGACGCCATTGACCTGATGAACCGCTGGAACGTGGAATCGAGCACGGGAGCGCACGATGGCTTCGTCATGTTCTTCAATCTCCAGCCCGGCAACCTGCGCCACGGTCAGGTGGCCCTCTACGCGGGCGAGAAGCTCAACAAGAGCAATCTGCCGACGGCGGAGCTGACGCGCATCCGCACGGATGTGATGACGCCGCTGCTCGCGAACGGCGAGACGGCGCAAGGAATAGGCGCGGGCCTGCAGATGGTGGCGCACGATCTGCGCTATGGTCCGCCGCCGCCCCCTGCCTATCAGACGGTGGCGGGGAATATCGCGCGCATTCCGTATTCCGTGCTGGCCGCGCTCTTCGCGAGCCTGGTCGGTTTTCTCGTCCTGCGTCGCCAGAAGCCGGTGAGCAGCCAGATCAGTGATATCGGGATGGGCACGCTGGCGGTTCCAGGCGAGCTTCCCCCGGCGATGGCGGGCGCGCTGCTCAAGGGGCGCATCTCCGATGCGCAGATGGAGGCGAGCATTCTGGACTTCGCCCGTCGCGGCCTGCTGGTGATCGAGCCGGAGGACAAGAAGAAGGTGCGCATGGAGCTGGTGGGCGATGGCAAGGACCTCACGGGCTACGAGCGGGATCTCTGGAACACGCTCTCCGCGCACGCGGATAGCCGGTACCACGTCATCTTCAGCGATGATCTGAAAGACGTGCGCACGGACTGGAACTCGACGAAAGACGAGCTACGGCGCGAGCTGATCGAGCGCGGCTGGTACGATCCGGAGGGCGCGTCCGCCAGGCGACGTCCGCTCTATATCGCGGGCGCGGTCGGGATGGCCGGAGCGGCGCTCGCGATCCTGCTGATCGCGCTCTCACAGGAGGGCTGGGGAGCGATTGGGCTGATGCTCTTCCTGGCGGCGGGCACCCTCGCGTTCGTTCGCGCCTACATGATCCCCGACACGACGGTGGAAGGCGAGATCGCGGCGGCGTCGTGGCGCGGCTACGCGGCCAGCGTCTCTGATCGCGCGTACGAGCCGAACCTGGATACCGACCTGCCGTATATCGTGGCGCTTGGCCTGGCGGGCAAGCTGGCTCCGCGCCTGAAAGCGGCGAGCGAGCGCGGGTATTCGCCCTCATGGTTCCGCGCGCGTGAGGGCGAGATGGTCCCCGCGACCGGCTTCTATCCGTACTGGATCGTGTTCCATACCAGCATGGCTCCGGCATCCAGCGGGAGCGCCACCGGTGGCTATTCCGGCGGGGGAGCCGCCAGCGGCGGAGGTGGCTCGGCGGGCGGATTCTAGCGGTCCGCTGCGCGAGCGTGGAGGCCGGCCACCTCTCACCCGTTACTCTGGCCGCTGGTTGTACTCGTCGTCGGTGACGTGCGCGCCCCACTTCACGCTGACGCCCTGGTCGTCCACTTCGAGCATCGCGAGATGCGTCATGAAGCGGTCGGGGGAGGCACCGTGCCAGTGGTCCTCACCCGGCTCGAAGAACACGCGGTCACCGGGGCGGATGACTTCGACTGGCCCGCCCCGCCGCTGGCAGAGGCACACGCCCTCGATAACGTAGATCGTCTGACCGTGAGGGTGGGTGTGCCACGCCGTCCGCGCGCCCGGCGCGAAATGCACGTTGAGCGCGGAGAGGCGCGAGCCCTTTGTGGGCGACGTGACCGTGTCGATGAACACTGTGCCCGTGAACCACTCACTCGGCCCGGGGGTAGTCGCGAGGGAGTTCCTGGTGATTTGCATCGTATGCTCCATGATAGTGCTACATGCCGCCCCAGTCAGGAAGAGCGTCATGACAAGGCCGTCAGATTTTCGCGCAAGCCCTATGCCGCCATCGCCGCGTCCACGGCGAAGCCGGATGTGGTGACGGCTGGCGGCGCGAGCCGGCCCGTTGCTGCGCGTCGCCTTAACGTCTGGCACGGCGTGATGCCGTTGCACGTGAAACGGTGTGCTGCAAACCGAAGACTGCTGACGGGATAGCGCCATATGGCCAGCACCACACCAGCGCTCACGTCGCGGCCCGCTTTCCGCCCCGTGCCTGATCGCTTGACCCCTGCGCGACCCGGTGCCTATGATCTACATGATGCAACCGGGCCATTCCTTCCCATACCAGAGATTTCGCGCTGGCACGGCCATCCTGTGAACGCGCTTCCAAGCGAGCGCGCTCGAAGGAGCAGTGAAGAGCCGCGCCAGCCACCAACGCGCACTGCTCAACGTGGCGCCACACGCGCCGGCTACAGCATATACCAGCCGCGCGTGCGCATTCGCCCCGGAAAGGGAGAAGACGATGGGCCAGACGATGGCGGAAAAGATCCTGGCGCAGCACGCCATCAGCGGTGAGGTAGAACCAGGCCGGATCATTCGCGCGCGGATAGATACCGTGCTCCTCAATGATGTGAGCGGTCCACTCAGCTTCAAGCAATTTTATGAGATGGGGGCGACGCGTGTCGCCGCGCCGGAAGGCGTGGTGCTCGTCTGCGACCACTTCGCTCCCGCGCCGAGCATTTCCGCCGCGCATGGGCTGAAGGCGATGCGCCAGTTTGCCGAAGAGCAGCGGATTCCGCACTTCTTTGACGTCGGGCAGGGCGGCATCGAGCATACGCTGCTGCCGGAGCGCCATCTGATCGCGCCGGGCGATCTCATCATCGGCGGCGACTCGCACACCTGCACATACGGCGCGTTCGATGCCTTTGGCACGGGCCTCGGATCAACGGATATCGCGGCGGCCATGGCGCTGGGCGAGCTGTGGTTCCTCGTGCCGGAGAGCGTCCAGTTCATCTTTCATGGCACGAAGCGCCCGTTTGTGACCGGCAAGGATATCATCCTGCGCGTGCTTCAGGAGATCGGCGCGGATGGCGCCACGTATCAGGCGATGGAATTCGCGGGCGAGGGCATCGCATCGCTCTCGATCGATGAGCGTATGGCCGTCTGCAATATGGCCGTGGAAGGCGGGGCCAAGACGGGCATCGTCGTGCCGGATGCCGTTACGGAGGCCTGGGCGCGCGACCACGCGGCGGCGCGCCCGTACCAGTTCGTCGCGCCGGACCCCGACGCGCACTACGCCGCGTCCTACACGTTTGATCTCGCGGATTTCGGCCCGATGGTGGCTCGCCCGCATTCGCCCGCGAACGTTGTGCCGGCGGATGAGGTGCTGGGCACCCACGTGGACCAGGTGTATATCGGCAACTGCGCCAACGGAACGATTACGGATCTGCGCCAGGCGGCATCCGTGCTTGGTGGGCGGCATGTGGCGCGCGGCACACGGGCGGTTGTCGTACCGGCGACGCAGCGCGTCTACGAGCAGGCAATGGCGGAAGGACTGATCGCGCAGCTCATCGAGGCGGGTGTAGCCGTTTCCACGCCGACCTGCGGAGCCTGCTTCGGCGGCCACATGGGTCTGCTCGACGACGGCGAGGTGGCCATCACCACCACGAACCGAAACTTCCGCGGGCGCATGGGACACGCGGGCGCGCAGGTGTATCTCGCGAACGCCTATGTCGCGGCGGCGGCGGCTGTGGCGGGCGAGATCGTTGATCCGGCGCAGGTTGGCGTCAACGTCGCGGGGGCAAAGGACGGGAACGCATGATCATTCAGGGCACGGCACATGTCGTGGGCGACAACATTGATACCGACGTCATTCTTCCCGGGCGCTATTTGACGCTGACTGATCCGGCACAACTTGCCCAGCACGTGTTCGAGGGCGTCGACCCGGATTTCGTCTCGCGGGTCAAGCCGGGAGATATCCTCATCGCGGGGCGCAACTTCGGCTCCGGCTCATCGCGCGAGCACGCGCCTATCGGCCTCAAGGCGCTGGGACTGAGCTGCGTCATCGCTGAGAGCTTCGCCCGCATCTTCTACCGCAACGCGATCAATCTCGGCCTGCCTATCCTGATCTGCCCAGAGGCGGCACGGGCCGCGAAACCGGGGGACGCGGTGAAGGTGGATACCGATAGCGGAACCGTGGAAGTGGCGGGGCAGGTCTTTCGCGCCCAGCCATTTCCGCCATTCCTGCAGGAGCTGATCGCGGCGGGCGGGCTTGTTCCCTGGGTGCATGCCGAGCTGGCACGGAAGTAAGAGGTAAGACGCATGACACAGCTGCTCAATGGTCATCACACGAGTGGCGCGGCGCGGCTACGCGAGCTGCTGGCGGGTCCGGATCTGGTGCTCGCGCCGGGCGCATACGACGCCCTGAGCGCGCGACTCATCGAAGAGGCGGGTTTTCCCGCCGTCTACATGACCGGCTTTGGCACGTCCGCCTCACTGCTGGGCCGGCCCGATGTCGGGCTGCTCACCATGCCGGAGATGGTCGATAACGCCAGCCGCATCGTGGAGGCAGTTGGGGTCCCGGTGATCGCTGACGCCGATACCGGCTATGGCAACCCGATCAACGTAATCCGCACGGTGCATGCGTACGAGCGTGCGGGCGTGGCGGCCATTCACATCGAGGATCAGGTCGCGCCGAAGAAGTGCGGGCATATGGAGGGCAAGCAGGTCATTCCAGCGGAAGAGATGGTGGAGAAAGTGCGCGCGGCGGTGGCGGCGCGGCGCTCGCCCGATTTCGTCATCATTGCCCGGACGGATGCGCGCGCGGTGGAAGGGCTGGAGAGCGCGCTGGAGCGCGCGCGGCAGTACCATCAGGCGGGGGCGGATGTGCTCTTCGTTGAGGCGCCCCAGAGCGAGGCGGAGATCGAAGCGGTAGCCCGCGCCCTGCCCGACGTGCCGCTGCTCTTCAACTGGGCAGAGGGCGGCAAGACGCCTCCGGTGGATGTGGAGCGCCTGCGCGCATGGGGATTCCGGCTCGCGATCTTCCCCATCAGCATGCTGCTGGTCGCCACGCGAGCGATGCGCGAGGCGCTGGCGCAGATCAGGCAAGCCGGAACGCCGATGCCGATCATCGATAGTTTGCCCCGCTTCAACGAGTTCACCGATTTCATCGGCTTGCCGGAAATACGTGAGCTTGAGCAGCGGTTCAGGGCGGCTGGCACCGGCAACGGTGCGGCGGATAGATGAGTGTCCCGTCGGAGGTAGCAGCGGAGGAACATCATGGCCCAGACGTACCAGAAACCGAGCATCACTACGGAACTGGCGCACCGCATGATCGCGGCGGCGGAGCGCAAAGCTCAGGAAATGGGGCATCCCTTCGTGATCGCCATTGTGGATGAGAGCGGCGTGCTGAAGGCATATAGCCGGATGGACAACGCGCCGCTGCTCAGTGTGCAGGTCGCGCAGGACAAGGCGTATACGGCTGTCGGCTTCGCGATGTCTACCGATCAGTGGTACGAGTTTATCAAGAACGACCCGCCACTGGCCGCGGGCGCGCCCACCGGCATTGACCGGCTCGTCGTATTCGGCGGCGGGTATCCCATCACCATCGATGGTCAGGTCGTCGGCGGGATTGGCGTCAGCGGCGGCCACTACACGCAGGATATGGAGGTCGCGCAGGCTGGCTTGACGGCGCTCGGCCAGTCCTGAGGAAGCGCTCCGGCGAATCACCTGAAGGGGAGCGGAGTGCATCTGCTCCCCGCGGAGAGTGGGAGATGACCCCACTCTCCGCGTTTGTGTCTGGGGTCGCGCTCACTGCGACACGGTTTCCAGTGCCATTCCGGTGCTTCGCGGTCCGAGTGTGGCCACGTCGATGCAGAGCACGGCCATGATGACCGCGGCTCCGATAAAAATGACGGCAGGCCCATAGGCCTTGAGAGCAGGAATCGCGATGAACGGGAGCACCGCGCTCGTGACGCGGCTGAGGCTGTAGGCGGTTCCCACCGCGCTGCCGCGCATGCGCGTCGGGAAGATCTCAGCCTGATAGATATGGAACGAGTTCGAAAAGATGTTGCTGGTGGTCGTCAGCAGGAATCCGGCGGCGATGATGACAGGCACGGAATTGCCAAATCCGAAGATCAGGCCGAGCACGCCCATAAGAGCCGCCGCTCCAACGATCAGCCACTTCCGCTCGACCCGCTCCACGATGGGCACGGAGAGCAATGAGCCCAGGGGATAACCGAGATAGATGAGCGCGGTATAGCCAAGCGTGCTGAAGATGCTGAAGCCCTTGGCTGTCAACACGACCGGTGCCAGCGATCCGAAGCCGTAATACCCGACGGTCTGCAATACCTGAAAGATAAACAGCATCGTGGCGCGACGCGCGTAGGGACCGTTGAACACTTCGAGCAGTGTGGCGCGCCGCTGCTTCTCGACGACGACAGATTCTGGCTCGGGCAACTGGCTCACGCCCGTCTCAGCCTGCGCTTGCGCCTCCATGCGCTGCAAGGTCGCCTCCGCATCCTGCGGCCGGTTGCGGATCTCGTACCAGCGTGGCGATTCCGGCAAGCCGCGCCGCAACGCCCACACGATGAGTGCCCCAAGCGAGCCGGCGATCAGCAGCCAGCGCCACCCGGCCAGGCCCGCGATGGTGTACGGGACGAGGAAACGGCCGGCGAATCCTGCGGCTGGGATGCCGAGGAATCCCAGTGTGTATGCCCACGCAGTGTAGCGGCCGCGAGCGCGCTTGGGGACCATCTCGCCCATGTAGATGTCAGTGAGCGGAGGTTCCGCGCCCAGGCCCATGCCGCCGAGAAAACGGAATAACAGGATCAGACCAAGCGAGGGCGCGAAAGCCGCGGCCAGCGAGAATACCGAGTAGATCAGCAGATCTACCAAATACATCGACCGGCGGCCCATGTAATCCGAGACGACACCCAGCACGCTTGCGCCAACAAACATGCCCACGAAGCCGGATGCGATAACCGAGGCCGTGCCAGCGGCATTAAGATGAAAGGGCTTCGTCAATACTGCTGCGAGCAGGCCTCCGAGGAAGATGTCGTACAGATCGAAGAACGTGCCAAGGCCCAACACGACGGCGAGCTTCCGGTGAAGTGAATAGAGCGGTAACCGGTCGATGCGAGACGCAACAGTGTATGAACTGCTTTGGATTGCCATATGGTAGGCCTCCAGTCATATCGAACGATGCCCGACACAAGAGTCCGATGTTTGCGTCGTGTGCGGCGGCCCGAGGGCGAATCCCCACCGGACGAGCGCCCACGACGGGCTATCGGGCGGTAGGTGTGGGTGTGCGACGCTGCACGGGGACGCCACCTGCGAGCGCCTCTTCAAGCTGGACGCGCGCGCTCTGCACTCCATCGAGTGAGATGCCTGTGTGGAGTCCCATCCTTTCGAGAAACTCCACCAATTCTTCCATTGCCAGGTTGCCTGGCGCACCGGGGGCATAAGGACAGCCGCCCAGCCCGCCAACCGCTGCGTCGAAGGTCGTGACTTCAGCTTGCAACGCGGCAAAGACGTTTGCGAGTCCATAGCCGGAGCGGTCGTGGAAGTGCCCTGAGAGGTGTACTGTTGCGGGAGCCTCCTTTCGTACTGCCGTGAACAGCTCATAGACCTGGCGAGGATGACCCACGCCAATGGTATCAGCAAGCGAGAGATCGGTGACGCCCATGGCCACGTACGCGCGCACCACCCGCATGACGGCAGCCACCGCTACCGCTCCCTCAAAGGGACAACCAAACGCGGTGGAGACGCTGCCCCGCAGCGCGACGCCGTCTTCACGCGCCCGTGTGGCGACGTCGGCAAGCTGCGCAAGCGACTCCGCGATAGAGCGGTTGAGGTTCGCACGGTTGTGCGATTCACTGGCCGAGACGACCAGCGCCACGGTGCTGATGCCGGCGGCGCGTGCCCGCTCGTAGCCGCGCATGTTCGGGATGAGCGCGCTATAGTGGACGCCCTGCCGCCGGAGTAGTCGCGCGGCCAGCGCATCGGCGTCCGCGAGCTGGGGAATCCAGGCAGGATGCATGAATGAGGTGGCCTCAATGTGCCGCACGCCGGCATCGAGCATGGCCGTGATGTAGGCCAGCTTGGCTTCGGTTGGGATACTTGTGGGGGCATCCTGCAAACCGTCGCGCGGCGTCACATCCACGACTGTTACAGCATCGGGCCACGCCAGTGTAACCGGTTCGGGGGAATCAGCCATCTCAGATCACTCCTTCAGTGGCCAGCCGCGCCAGCTCCCTGTCGTCCAGACCCAGCATGTCGCCATATACAGTGGCGTTGTCGGCGCCCAGCTCGCCCCCTGGCCAGCGGAGCGCTCCGGGGGTAGCGCTGAGCCGCGGCACGATGCCTGGCACGATAGCCATCCCTTCTGGCATGCGCTCATCCGGCATCTGCGCGATCATCCCGCGCGCCTGATACTGCGGGTCTGCCGCGATATCCGCGATGCTCATCACCGGCCCGGCGGGAACGCCCGCCTCATCGAGCAGCGCACGCACTTCCGCCATTGGCTTCGAGCCAACCCACGCGCCAATAAGTTCATCCAGTTCATCGAGATGGGCCACGCGCGAAGGATTATCGCGGAAGCGCTCGTCGGCCGCGAGTTCCGGCTGGCCCATCGCCTGCGCCAGCCGCCGGAAGACGTTGTCTCCATTGCCGCCGACCGCGAGCCAGTGTCCATCCCCCGTCCGGTATACATTGGAAGGCGCCGCTCGCAGCAGTGTGTTTCCCGTTCGCTCGCGCACGACGCCAAGGTGCATGTATTCCGTCAGCATCGCCTCCGTCATCGCGAAGACCGCTTCGGTGATGGCGATATCTACCACTTGCCCCTGACCCGTGCGCTCTGCCACGCGCAGCGCCATCATCGTGCCGGTGACCGCCTGCTGCGCCGCCAGCGCATCTCCAAGACTGATGCCGACGCGCACGGGAGGGCGATCCGGGAAGCCGGTCACGTAGCGGATGCCGCCCATCGACTCGCTCACATTGCCGTAGCCCGCCCGCTCGCGATAGGGTCCCGTCTGCCCGTAGCCGGAGATGCGCACCAGCACGACACGCGGATTGATCTCGCGCATGCGCTCGTAGCCGAGGTTCCATGCTTCCAGCCGGCCCGGGCGGAAGTTTTCGATTACGACATCACTGCGCCGCACCAGCCGGAGTGCCAGTTCCTGCCCCTCTGGACGGCGTATATCCAGCGTGATGAGGCGTTTGTTGCGTGCTTGCGAAAGCCACCATGTCGAAATCGTGCCGGTGCGCGTGGACACCATTGTGCCCCAGGTGCGCAGTTCATCTCCCCGGCCCGGTGGCTCGACTTTGATCACCTCGGCGCCAAAGTCAGCCAGAATCCGTGCCGCCATCGGAGCCGCGACGAATGAGCCGAGTTCGAGCACGCGCACTCCAGCGAGCGGCGCTTCCTGTCCGTTCTGCCCATCCTGATGACCCTGATGATCCTGGTGATGCCACGCTTCCGGCCTTTCGTCGCTCATGATCGTCTCCTCCGGGTCGAGAGCGCATCTGGGTGTGCGCGCTCATGGAATCTGTAGACCGTGCGCCTCTGGAGTGGTGGCGTTCAAGCCGATCCTTCGCCGGACCTCACGCCAGGATGCCTGACGTAGCCGAGATCGGCGGACGCGCGCGCGGCAGCCTCGATTATGAGCGGGATATAGATCTGCCGATGTTTCGCCGTCAGGCGGATCGAAGGCGCGGTCAGCGTGATGGCACCGGCGACAGAGGCGGTGACGTCGAAGATTGGCGCGGCTATTGCCGCGACACCGGGCGCGCGCTCACTGTCGCTCGCGGCCCATCCTTCGCGCCGCACCTGTCGGAGATGTTCGCGTAATTGCTGCTGGTCGTACGGCTCAAGGCTGGCGTGCCGGCGCGCGCTAGCGGCGGCCAGCGCATCCTGTTCCGCGGGCGGCAGCCAGGCGAGCAGGACCTTACCCGCCGCGCCAGCATGGAGTGGTAACGGCGCGCCGATATCGACAATCGGGCGGAGATTTTGCGAACTGCGCGCGGCTTCCACGGCGATGCGCGCGTCGTTATGCCGGATGTGGAGCTCGGCATTTTCGCCTGTCTGCTCACACAGCCAGCGAAGGTGCGGCATGACGGTGCGGCGCAGGTCGATGCCCTCGGCCACGAGCATGCCGAGATGCAGCAGCGCGATGCCCAGCCGGAAACGCTGGCCGTCTTTCTCCAGCATGCCGTGCTCGGCGAGTGCCTGTGTCAACCGGTACACCGTCGACAGGGGAAGGTCCGTTCGCGCGGCGATTTCGAGGGGTGAGAGCGCGATGTCGCCGTGCGGAAAGGTCCGCAATATGGCCATCGCCTTATCGAGCACGCCCACCTTGGTCGAGGGGATTGCCGGATCCATATGCGCGCTGCCTTCTATGTGATTCCACTATATGGAATCTACTCCACTATGTGGTTACGGGGACATTACCATCGCGGTGCGACGTTGTCAACCCTTGCGCGGTTCGCGGGCGAGATACGGTTGAGGGATCGCGGCTCGGTGGGACGGTGCCGCGCTGCGGGCAGGCATACGTCAAGCTCCAGCACACGCACGTCTGCAAGGGGGCGCGCTGCTCTTCGGACCGTTCGTCGTGCGTGGCTGCCCGTCCGGATCAGGAGCACGGCAGCGGATGCGCGCTCTGCGTGCGATTTCTCAGGTCTTGTCTGGTGTGGACGTGGGGTGATCCTCAGGCGCAGTGGCAGCCGCGCCCAATCAGGGCGCGCTCGCCAGTTCTGGCTGCCGGAGCGACTCCTGGCGCAGTACGCGCAGACGTCCGGCGAACCAGAGGACGTCGCTCATGCCCAGCAAGATCAGAATAACACCGAGAAGCGCGTAAAAGATGTTGGAGGCATCGTTTGTTTCCAGCGCCCCGATCAGCGCGAGGAAACCAAGCCCCAGCAGCAAGACCCCGCCTATGAGCGACTCGATCGCCCAGGCAACCGCGAATCGTATGGCACGCTTGCGCTTCATCCCGCGCATACTCCGCAGCGTAAGGCCAATGCCGACCACGCCGAGCGCGGAAATGACGCCGCCGCTGATCCGCGCGCCCGCCTCGGCAGATCCCAGTCCGGTTACGAGGGAGTAGAAGCCGACGCCAAACATCACGAGGGCGATAAGGAGAAACTCAAGATGCCAGGCCAGCACGGCGCGCGTGGTGTTGAGTTGATGCATCCTGCGCATGCCGCGGATCGTCGTCACCAAGCGGACGATGCCGAGAACGAGCACGATCACGCCGCCAATGGTGGTGGGCGCGTCAGCCGTCGCGAGGCCACCCACCAGGGCAAGCAGGCCGAATAGCAGCAGAATGGCGCTTGCCATGATGGAGAGAATGCCGCCGGCAAGCATGAACCGCATCCACGACCTCTTTCCATTCGCTGCTTTCCGCGTCAATCGCGCGGCCAGCGGGTGCGCGGCATCTGGCGTCCCAGTATAAACAGTGGCTGTCTGGTGGTCAACTGGCGACATGCGTGGCGGGTGACTCATGACGCGGGCGACCCCATCCGGCGAGATGGCCCCCGGCCTGTCACTTGCGGGTCTGGCGCCTCCACTATATAGATAGTGTGCGCGAGACGTGATGCATGACATCTGTGGGGCGTCTGGCACGTGCGCGGCAGGGGATACGCGAGCGCGGCGGGCGCGATGAGGGCAAGATATGAGACGCGGCGCGCTGGTTCTGATCGCGCTTCTCTCGATGCTGCCGCTGGCTGGATGCCAGGCGAGCAATGGAGCGGCTGTGCCCGCTTCGGGTCCAACCAGCCTGTACGTCACTTCGAGCAATCCAGAACGGGAATCGCGGCCGCCGCCCGAAGGCGTTGTTCGCGACGCGGCCACGGTCGATCAGCTCTATCGCGCGGCGCTCGCCCTGCCGGTCGTCTCGGAACGGCATAATTGCCCGTATGATACAGGGCAGGTATACGGCCTGATATTCCAGCGTGGGTCGGATGTCGTTGCCCAGATGGAGCTGCACGTTTCGGGCTGCCGGTTTCTCTACATTCGCGGCGACCGTGCGCGGATGACGGATAGCGCGTTTCGCGCGCTATTCAGCAAGGTGACCGGCATGCCGCTTCCAGCCAGATGACCGCTGGCCGGTGGGTGATCCCGTACTGTCCCGTTGTGGGTTGGGATGGCCTGTGAGACGATTGGGCGAAGCGGCACGCGCGATATGAGGCTGGCCGGGGCGGGAGGTACGCGCGGCGAGACAGGAGTGACAGGAGTGATGCGCTTTGCCTCGCCGCGACGTCCAGATGGTCCGCTAGAGCAGCGGGAAGTGACCACTATCCACGGCTTTTTGCAGCCGGTTGTAGAGCGCGGTGGATTGTGCCTGCGTCAGCTTGCCATTCGTGACGGCTTGCGAGAGCAGCGTCTTCGCCTCATTCAGGTAGGCGCTCTCGACTGCGCTCAACTGCACGTTCTGGCTCGTGGCGAGTTGCTGGATCGTCTCTTTCGCTTGCAGATCCGCCTTGAGCTGCGCGGGCGTCAGATGGAGCGCCTGCGCGACGGCAGTGCCGAGATGGACCCGGGCGCCTTGCAGGGCGCGCGCGAGCGCCGGGTGCGCCTTCAGGTAATTGCGTGCGGCGAGTGCCGCGCAGGGATGCTTCGAGAAATTCGCCAGCCGCTTCTCCATCTGGGTCTTTTGCGTCGCGCTGATCTTGCCATCCGCGGCCATCTGCTCGATGACCGCTTGCAGCGCGCTCTGGTTATCCTGCGAGAGCTGGCTGGGCGAGACGTTCAACTCTTTCGCCAGCGTATTGATGTAGAGTGTGCAATAGGCCGTGCCATTCCCTTTGGCATTCGTGGAGGTGGATGGGGAGGTAGATGTGGGGGTGCCACCCACGCCAACCGCCGCGAGGACGGGCAGTGTGCCGCTGGCGACCAGACCGGCGACGATGCCGATGAGTACGATTGCCACGCCACCGAGACCGATGAACAATCGCTTGCGCATAGAGATGACTCCTTTGAGTGCTGTGCTGTATGTATCCGCCGCAGCCGCGTCACGCCTGACTCACACGTGATGGCATGATCGCGGTTTCCTCGATACTCGCGTCACCTTTATGCTACGACCGGATGTGCGCGTTGGGAGCGCACAGGCGCGATTCTTCAGCAACTTTTAATGCGCTGGCCCAGCCAGTCCTCATCCAGATGGTACTAGTGTGACCGCACGCGGGCACGATGCGTTGTATTCTCATGTGGCCGCGAGAACAGTGTGAAACACACCGTGGAGCACGCGAAAATTCGTGGTCATGACCACCTTGCCGGTTGAGCTTGAGCGTTGTACAATAGGTTGATACTCCCTCAACAACCGGGATCACTCCACACGATACGTCCAGGCGCCGGAATGGCATCAGGAGCGAGCGTGGAGTGGGAGGCAAGGAGAGGCGAGGGAGCCGCGGATAGCCCGAAAGGGTGAGCGGGGAAATTGGCACTTGACAGGGTTGTGGTGAGGTGCTAATATCTTTTCTTGCCGCCTGGATGAAGCGGCGCTGCACGGATCGGCTCGCGAGAGCGGGATTTGGGGC